>Ga0123341_1000486_pt1 | contig 24221 bp, 10 predicted proteins | sample Turbeapinknodule_FD_89959 | JGI IMG/M metagenome (GOLD analysis project Ga0123341, IMG submission 89959) | Root nodule microbial communities of legume samples collected from Mexico - Turtle bean Mexico pink nodule | ecosystem: Host-associated > Plants > Roots > Nodule | place: Mexico: Nepantla...
AAATAAAAGTAAAAGATTAATCTTTCACACTCACCTGTATGTATTTCGTATAAATAAAAACATACAATATACTGATATATTTGACATTGATGCAACAAAAAGTCTCACTTACGTTGATTCCTCAAATATGAAATTATTAAGATCATCTCCAAAATATTAATTCTTCAACTATTTAGCAAACTTTTTATTCACGAGAAGACTATCTTTGTTTTAACAATAATCCTACATTTCTTTTGGACATTTTTTTTTGTATTTTCTCACTATTCACCAATTACCGCAGTGTGACATTGGTTTTATTTTATTTTAAAAAAATAAATTTAATGTACTAAAAAAAGAATGTTATATTTTAATCATTTAAAGAAGTTAATTTTTTTTATCAACAATAATAAATAAACAAGACCTACTTTAGGGGTGATCCAACTCATGTACAAAATCGCACAGAAATGAACCATCTCTCCTCCCAGAAGTTTGCCACTAACTTTCTACTAGAACAACCAATCTAAATAAATCACTTATATTTAATCGAATACATACAAACCAGGAGAAAAAGAAAAACCAAATATAAGAGACTTTAAAAGGTCACTCAAGACCATGCATTTAGTTGAGCCATGAAGTTAGTATAAAGGGTGACAATGAATTTAGTTTTAAGTAAAGTTACATAATTATCATCATTCAAATCTGTTGAGATTTAATCATTAAAAAACAAATATAATTGTTGTTATTTAAATTTGTTATAATTATCATCATTTAAAATATATTGAGATTTAGTTATTATCGCTCCGTGCAATCAGAATTATTATTGTCCCTACATAATTGTTGTTATTTAAATCTGTTGAGAGTTTATCTGAAAAAAAAAACATAATTGTTGTTATTTAAATTTGTTATAATTATCATCAAAATAATTACCATCCCGTGCGATCAATTTGTTATTTAATTATCCTGAAAGAATTATTATCGCCCCCGTGCGATCAGATTGTCATCCCAACATAATTGTTGCTATTTAAATATGTCATTATTTAAATGTGTTGAGAGTTTATCATAAAAATAACAAATGTAATTTTTGTTATTTAAATATGTTATAATTATCATCATTTCAATTTGTTGAGATTTTATTTTGAAAGAATTATTATCGTCTTTTGAGATCAAAATTATTATCACTCCGTAGGATCAAAATTATTATTTTCCTGCAATCAAAATTATTATTATTATTATTATAAAAGACAATAAGTTGTCAATATATCACAATTCTACTTTAAAAAAAATATAACAAAATAAAACCAAAATCTCTTATACATACCAGTATCCTAAGTAGCTTAACTTATAATGATATGATTTTTTTCCCTTTCCTTCGTCACTCTTTCATCAATAATATCAAATACATAATCTTGCTCGACACGCTTCCTCTGAACTTAGGAGAATTATTGGCTTTTTTTCCCGGTTAAGAGTTCAACAAGAACTACTCCAAAACTGTAGATTTCATTTTTTTCAATGAATTGACTAGTTTGAAAAAATTCAAGGTCCAAGTATCCACCAAATGTTTCTTGAACTATTATAATAAGGTGAGTAACATCACTCGAAATCATTCTAGACTTACCAAATTCTGTTACTTTTGTTCAATACTTTTCATAAAAAAATATATTTGTGACTTGATATCTTTATGATAAATAGGCTAAAAAGCAGTGCAAGTAACACAAAGCTCAAGCAACTTCAGTGGCAATTCTAAAATGAATGTCCTTTGTCATTGACAAATCCTTATTTCTTACTTTGGTTGATGCAAATACTAAAAAAGTTACCATTAGGAATGAATTCATAAACAAGCAAATGAATTTTAGTATCCAAACAATTTCCTAACAACTTTACCACGGTTCTGTGGTTAATTTGTGACCGAATGACAAATTCATGAATGAATTCTTCTATTTTTCCTTGGACTTAAAATTTTTTCAATGCAATAATTGTTCTATTAATCAACATGTCTTCCTTTGTATCAGTAGCTTGACCTCCTTTTCCAATTACTCTATTCATGTTGAAGTCAGTGGTCTCCTCCAACTCCTTTAAGCTCAAAAGTTAAACTTTATCCACATTAAATCACCAGAAGACCATCTCTGTTTTAACAATAATCTTCCATTCTTTTTCTATATTTTCCCACTATAATCTATAATTTTTTTAGCCTTCAACACTCGCCATAAATAAAAAAATTATTTTTCTTTTAAAAAATCATACTCCATTAGTGACATTGATTTTATTTTATTTTAAGAAAATGAATTTAATGTAATAAAAAATATAATTTTATTTTAATCATTTAAAAAAGTTATTTTTTTATTTGGAATAACAAATAAATAAGAATCAATTTAGGAATGATCCAACCCATATACAAAATCGCATAGAAACGAACAATCCCTTTTCTCATAAGTTTGCCACTAAGTTGTTACTAGAACAAATAGAGTCTGATCTGTCTAAATAAATCACTTATGTTTAATCGAATAAGTACAAATTAGAAGAGATTTTCCAGATGCTTCAGCTCAAATCATGGTTGTGGTTAAAGTATAGGGTCCTCATATGCAGATTGGGTATTGAATCCCCAAATCTGTATAAGAAGCTTTAAGTGATTGGGTGATGTTGGTGTATCCAAGAGAGCCTGTTGGAGTAGAAGGGTCTGCTAATGATTGTGTAATTTGGTCCGAGAGCCTGCTATTATGGTTTATCTCTTGAGCCTTAAATTGGCTAAGTCTAAGCAGGAGGACTGATTCAGTTGCAAAATGGTGATTAAGGGTTAACTGTATGAGAGTTCAGAATGTAGAGGAGGTAAAGTTGTACGACAAAGAAGCCAAGTAGGAAATCTGTGTATAAGGTGGTATATAGGTGGTATAAATACCCTGTTTTGTACTGGAAAGATGTGCTGGTATAGTGATTCCTAAACAGAATCAGAGGAAGAGTCTCCTAGCAGGCTTAGGTTGGATCCTTGTTGAAAGGCATGGTTGCCTCTGATGCTATTGGTGCAGCTTGAAGGTTCTGAAGTATGCAGCTAAGGTGCAAATCAGAACTGCCGAGGAAAGTGAGCCGGTCTAAGGAAGAGGTTTGCTATGAACATCCTAGCTGGTTGGATTAACAACAATGTCAAAGTTTGCAGCTGTTGGTGGGAGCTTGAGGTGATCAGCAGGGATAAGGTCAGAAAAGACCTCGAACATTATCCATCTTTGGCGAAGTATCAGGGAAAAGAATCTGATAGAAGGAATTCTGGTATGGGAGGCTCTAGAGGTGGTGAAGATGGTACAAAAGCTGGAAGCATAGGAACAGCTAATCAAGGTGTTAGAGGTTAATGAAGTGAAGGGAGAAGAATCCTAGGAAGGGAAGAGGATCAAGATGACAATGCTGCTGGTCCAGATTTGCTGGAACGGAAAGGAGATGCTAAATGACTTAGTAGTCCTAGCTATGTGCTGGTCTTTTGTAGAGTGCTTACTAGGGTAGCTTATGGCACTTCTAAGTGCTGGTAGCCCGTTAGTAATAACTGATTTTTCTGCTGGTCTATAACAGTTTGTGGGGTTGTACGAGAAGAGAATGATTTTTAAAAGCTCTATTGTTATGGAACTAACTCATAGTGTCCAGCATTTGATGGTTGGTTGTTGTTTTAAAAGTCTTTTAGATATATGGGTAGGGACACCTTTAAATGTTTCCTTTAATTTCATTAATTATTGTTGATAAAAAAAAATATACAAACTAAGAGAAAAGGAAAAACAGGTAGAAGGGACTTTAGTGGTTAACAATAATTCTCGATTTCTTTTTAACATTTTTTTTCTATATTTTCCTACTATAGTTTTTTTTTAGCCTTCAACACTCTTCATAAGTAAAAAAATTATTATTTTTTTAAAAAAAAAATCATACTCCACAAATTTCTTCACTGTGACATTGATTTTATTTTATTTAAAAAAAATAAATTTAATGTAAAAAAAAGATGGTTTTATTTTAATCATTTAAAAGAGTTGTTTTTTTATTAGGAATAATAAATAAATAAGAACCATTCTATGGGTGATCCAACCCATATACAAAATCACACAGAAACGAACAATCCCTCTTCTCAGAAGTTTGTCACTAAGTTGTTACTATAACAAATACAGTCTGATCTGCCTAAATAAATCACTTATGTTTAATCGAATACATACAAACCAGGAGAAAAGGAAAAACAAACATAAGAGACTTTAGTGGTAAACCAAGATCAGGCTTTTAGTTGAGCCAGTATGAAGGGTGGCAGACAATGGATTTAGTTTGAAGTAAAGTCTCATAATAATTATTATTCAAATTTGTTGAGATTTTATAATGAAAAAGCAAATATAATTGTTGTTATTTAAATATATTATGATTATAATTATTAAAATCTATTGAGATGTTAACATGAAAATAAAAAAACATATAATTGTTGTTATTTAAATTTGTTATAATTATCGTCATTTAACTCTGTTGAGATTTTATCCTGAAAGAATTATTATCGTCATGTGCGATCAGATTTATTATCGCCTTGTGCAATAAGAATCAATATTGCCTATGCGATCAGAATTATTATCGTCCGTGCGATCAAAATTGTTATCGTCCTGTGCAATCATAATTATTATTATAAAAGATAATAAGTTGTCAATATATCACTATTCTACATTAAAAAGAAATAGAACAAAAGAAAACCAAAATCTTTTATGCATACCAGTATCCTAGCTAGCTTAACTTATAAACTACAACAAGGAAGGAAACATACTTTTTACAACTACAAAGAGAAATGAATAACTATGACTATAGACCACAATTCCATTATATGATTTTTCTCCCCTTCCTTCGTCACTCTTTCATAATGATATGAAATACACAATCTTGCTCCACACACATGATGAAATATGAAGCTAAACTATTGGCTTCCTCTGAACTTAGGAGGGTTATTGGCTTTTTTCCTGTTAAGAGTTCAACAAGAACTACTCCAAAGCTATACACTTTTTTTCAATGAATTGACTAGTTCAAAAAAATTCAGGGTTCAAGTATCCAAATGTTTCTTGAACTACTTTAGTAAGGTGAGAAACATCACTGGAAATCATTCTAGATGTACCAAAGTCTGTTATTTTTGCTTTATACTTTTCATCCAAAAGTATATTTGTTGACTTGATATCTTTATGATAAATAGGCTAAGAAGCAGCAGAGTACAAGTAAAACAAAGCTCCAACAACTTCAGTGACAATTCTCAAACGAATGTCCCATGTCATTGGAAAATCCTTATTTTTGAACATTCTTTTTTTTATTTTCCCACTATAGTTTTTTTTTGCCTTCAACACTTGCCATAAATAAAAATAATAATTATTTTTTTTAAAAAAAAATCATACTTCATTTATTCATTATTGGAGTGTGACATTGATTTGATTTTATTTAAAAATAATAATTTAATGTATTAAAAAAAGAATGTTTTATTTTAATAATTTAAAAGAGTGAATTTTCTTATGAACAATAATAAATAAATAAGAATCACTTTAGGGATGATCCAACTCATGTACAAAATCGCACCGAAACAAACAATCCCTCCTCCAGAAGTCTGACCAACCTAAATAAATCACTTATGTTTAATGGAATATATACAAACCAGGAGAAAAGGAAAAAACAAGCAGAAGGAACTTTAGAGGTTACCCAAGACCAGATCTTTAGTTGAGTCATTACTTAATATGAATGATGACAACAGATTTAATTTTAAGTAAAGTCTCATAATTATCATCATTCAAATCTATTGAGATTTTATCATGAAAAAAATAAAAAATAAATGTTGTTATTTAAATCTGTTGTAATTATCATCCTTTAAAATCTGTTGAGATTTTATTCAGTCAAAAAATTATTATCACTCCGTGTGATCAGACAAAATTATTATCGTTCCCACATCATTGTTGTTATTTAAATATGTTATGATTTAAATCTATTGAGAGTTTATCTTGAAAATAACAAAATAACAAACATAATTGTTTTTATTTAAATATGTTATAATTAACATTTAAATATATGTTGAGATTTTATTATGAAAGAATTATTATTACCTTATGCGATTATAATTATTATCGTCGCGTGCGATTAGAATTATTATCTCTCCGTACTATTAAAATTATTATTATAGAAACTAATAAGTTGTCAATATATCATAATTTTACATTAAAAAGAAATATAACAAAAGAAAAGCAAAATCTCTTATGCATACCAGTATCCTAGCTAGCATAACTTACAAACAATAATAAGGAAGGAAACATCCTCATTATAACTACAAAGAGAAATGAGTAGATGTGTCTATAGACCACAAGTTGTTGATGCCACACAATTTTTGCTAGGAATAGACCACAACCACCAAGAGTATGTCCTATGTGATAATCTTCATAATCAAAGAGTCAAATACCCTCACCTCCTCTGCAGACCTTCATGAACTCAATAGTCTCACCATCTGACCAATGAATACAATAGCCACAAACAACAACTACAACGTGTTTTGAATTCATGTAACATACAATACAGTTCTCACAAACAGTTTTGCAATGCTTGCGTGCTTGGAAAGTCCCATGAACTTCCCTCTCACACATTTTATACTTAATGTATTGAACCTTTACAATTAGTTTTCATTGATATTTAGGGACCATCCCCGATTTATGCTTCAAATTGTGCAAGATATTATATATTTGTTGACTTATTTTGGCAAGTGTATAGAGTCAGAAGTAATGGTTTGTCTCAAAATATGGATATCAAACCCACAAGTAACAGATATTTTCAAATTTTAATGACTAACTTTCACTAAATATTGAAATATGTACATAAGTTTAATTCAGAATATATTGAAATTTCTGAATAAAGTTTGCATGTAAATAAAATAAAATAAAATAAAAGATTAATCCTTCACACTCGTCTGAATGTATTTTGGATAAACAAAAACATACAATATTCTGACCTAATTGATATTGATGCACCAAAAAGAGTCACTCTTGTTGATTCCTCAAATATGAAATTATTAAGATCATCTTCTAAATATTAACTCTTCAACTATTTAGGAAACTTTTTATTTACTAGAGTTTGAAAAGATTGCATTCAATCCCAACAAGAAAGGAATTAGCTACTCATGGTAACAATCACATGCACTAAAAGATGATGAAAAACAAGAGAAGAAGATCTAGAACATTTTTCCTTTGTTGTTGCTTCTTAGGGTTTCCTTTCAGTCCGTCAATCTCCGCCCTACTTTCGTATTAAACCTAATTTGAGCTTGGATGAGTGACATCTTTTACAAAAAAAAAAAAATCACTTCCTGGAACAATTTCGCTAAAGAGAGTCGCGAGAGTTAGGTGAGACCTGAGCGCTTGGTTGAGCTTGACATAGTTGGCCTCTAGAGTAATCTCTCTCAAGCGAGCCTTGAGCGAGTTCTGGACGAGCTTTGGCGATCCTTGACACTAGTCTATGGACAATTCTACCTAGACGAGATTGACTCGCCTGAACAAGAATTGTTGAATGTTTAAGGCTTCTTGTCTATCTATTCATCCTCCTTTGCTCCATCTTTCCTTACTTTTTTGTAATTCACATAAAATTGGGATCTATTTGTTTCATTACTCTCACAATTCAAAATATATCATTAATTTCAATTCTTCACAAATTCAGATTGGATAATTAAATCCATAAATACCTAGTTTTTTTTTTACATAAAATATTACTAAATAATGACACTTGCAGACATGGGTTCAACAATTCTTACTTATGCTTCTTTACCTGTTAAATTATGAGTCGAAGTCTTCATAATTCTTTGTGAAAATTATTAACTTATTATCTTCTTTTGTCATTAACAATAAAACTCCTTATAAATTATTGATTAATTATGTTCCTGATTATACTAAGTTTAAGACATTTAGATGTATTTGCTACTCTCTCATTCGTCCTTATAACAAACATAAGCTTGATTTTAGGTCCTCATGTTGCATTCTTTCTGGATTAAGGTTTACACAATAGAGGTTATATATAACTCAATATAATTTTGTTAGCGGGATACAATTCATGCACAATCCTCGAGAACATCACTAGAACAATCATCGAGAACATCACTAGAAAGCAATTACGGGTATCTTACATTACGGAACTTTAACCCATGGCTTACTCATAAAATGCAACAGTTCCACTGTCATTCTTGTCTTTAGTGATGCAGACTGTGGTAGTGATGTTGATGACAGAAAATCCACCATCGACTATTGTGTTTACCTTGGATCAAATATTATTGCTTGTTATTCACATAAACAAAAAGTCGTTTTAAGAAGTAGTACAAAAGTAGAATACCGCGACATTGTCACTGTTCTCGCCGAGCTTTCAAGTTAATTTCTCTTCCAGCTTAAACTGCTATTTTAACAAAATCAGTTTCTGATTAATAATTTTAAACATAAACTCATAAAAACCTACCATAAGTTTAAAGGGTAATATTACTTATCCTAATCACCCCCTTCTGCATGGCCTTTCATGCTGTATGTATTCTCTTCCCTTTTATCTCACAATGTTAATGAAATACATTTATTCTTCTGCATGTATCTTCTAACACCTAGAATAATATTTCTAGTCAATGTAAAACTTGAGTCACTCTACAATTTGTCAATAAAAAAGGAAATGATATGGACTAACATATACTATGAAACAGTTAAAATGATATGAAATACAATTCAATAATACAGATTTTAAATAAAATGTTGTGGTTAGAGTATGGAACAATCATATTAAAATAAGAAAAATTGATGGAGATATACAAGGCAACAACTAATAAATCTGAATATAGAAAGGAAGAGACAGATTGATTTAGGTCATATTTTTAGTTAAAAATAGTTTAGCTAAAATTTAAAACATTAAATTTGGTCTAAAATTTGTTATGAGAGCCTTCCATAGAAACAAGTTAAAGTTAAGAACAAACAACCTTCCTTGCAAGACCAAATTAGAAGATGAAAAGGTCAATTTAATTAGAAAGATCAATGCATTGAAGAAGAAGAAGAAGAATGAATACAAAAGTAAAGAAGGTGCAACCAAAGGAATCCACAGAATGAATGGATGTGGATGAACACATATGCACAGTCACTGCAATTAAATGGGAGTTAATTTTATGGTATCAAAATATATTTTTTTCTATTTTTTATTGTTATTTAATCATATAAACAAATATATCTTTTAGTTTAAAAAAATATATTCTTAATTATCTTTTGTCTCAGAACGAATTTTCTTTTATGTTTTACTTTATATAACTCACATTATCTCTCACCTTATATATTCTCTTTCAATTATCTCTTCTATAAAAAAAACTTGCAAATATTTTAATTCTTAAAATCTAAACATAATTTGTAATAATTTAATGTATATATTAAGATTTGATTATGATTGGAATTATATATTAAAAAATATTACAGGTTTGACAGTGATGGTATTGAAGTGTTGTTTTGTTAATTTGGTTCCTTGTGACAGCAGTAGAGTAAATAAAGATGAGATGAATTACGAAAGCAGGGTTGTTTATCCGGTAGCAGTGTTCGGTCCAATACCTCTCGACCTCATCCTTTTCTTCTATCCATGTTCAGTTCCTCTTTAATTTTCCAACAAAAATCTCAGACCTAAATAAATGAATAAATAACCATTATAATTGGAAACAATTAAATATCCAGATTCATCTTGCTCTTATTTTGCTCTTTCCTTCCACTTCCTTCGGGCAAATCACAAACCCTAACCAGAGTGTGTGATTTGAGAGAAAAGAGAAGATTAAACACAACACTTTCAGAAGATGAAGGGTCTCTTCAAGTCTAAACCTCGCACTCCTGCAGATGTAGTGCGTCACACCAGAGATCTTCTACTCGTTGTTGATCGGAACTCTGAAACCCGAGAAAGCAAGAGAGAAGAGAAGGTTAACTTGTTTTCTTATTTTTAGATCGCATTTCTTTGTTATGTTTTTTCAATTGCTCATTTTTTTGATATGTTTTTCAATTGCTCATTTTACGGGTGTCTGATCTCAACTAACTCTGTAATTGTGCTTGTTAGCTGGAAAAATAAAATAAGCAAGAAGTTCTGCCTTGAATTCCCAATGCATGTATAATAAGTCACCATCCAGTGGAATTTAGAGCCTTGATTTGTCAATCACCATATTTCTAACTAGAGTATACACGATTAAACTGTAATTGGTGTTAAGTTGCTATTTAATAGTTCAATTGTTGGTGGTTAATGCTCTGATTTTAATATTGCAAATTTTGTTGGTTTGTTCGGTTTGGCCGGATAGAACTTAGTGTTATTGAACTTGACATGCTATCATCATCATGCATTATCAGAGCTGTAGTGAAATTTGTGAGCAAATTGGAACTGATGAAGTTATTTTGTTTGATAATTTTTCATTGGATCTTGGTTTCTTGTGCGGGGAAGTTGGCAGTTCTTGTTTGATGTTTATGATGTTTGTGTGATCCATCTTACAGCAAATGTCCGAGCTGTTTAAAAACATCAGGGAACTCAAACAAATCCTGTATGGAAACAGTGATTCTGAACCAGTTGCGGAAGCTTGTGCACAGTTGACTCAGGAGTTCTTTAAGGAGGATACTTTGCGTCTGTTTATCAAATGTCTTCCAAAATTGAATTTGGAGGTATTAATGAAATTTATGAGACTTCCTGATTATGCTATTGTTTACTAATTGCTAACCTGGAGACTGTGACTTTTTGCAGGCCAGAAAAGATGCCACTCAAGTTGTTGCAAATTTACAAAGGCAACAGGTTCAGTTTAAGTTGATTGCATCTGATTACCTGGAGAAAAATCTGGATCTCATGGATGTCTTGATAGTCGGGTAAGAGAATATTGGGTGACATCAATTTTTTTGATCAACCTTGAAAATTTAATATCTAATAAATTAGACATGATAATGCCACGTCATGATCACTGGATTTTTGTGATTTTAAATTTAGTTTTGTGATTTATATGTCTTTGCTTACCATATTCCGATGTCTTTGTTATTTCTTACGTGTCTCACTGTGGCTGTCAATATGTTATGCTTACCCTGGTATTGATTCTAATTCTAGTATCTAACTGACTAACAAATGCTGCCTTTCAGCTATGAAAACACAGATATGGCTTTACACTATGGTGCAATGCTGAGGGAGTGCATACGACATCAGATTGTTGCAAAGTAAGAAAAAATAATGTGATAAATTCATTTTGTTGTGTGTGCTGTCAAGCTCAAAGCTATTAATGATTGGTGACTGCTAGAAAGCTGTTAGGGTTGTAATCTATGTTAAAATAGTACTGCATTTCTTAGTCATGTACTGGTTCTTTTGTTCCCTATACTTTTCATATAAGTGCCCTTCTAGATTCATGCCAAATGAGAATGGTGCTGTGTGTGAAGCTCATGTAAAAAAACTGAACACATGAATTAGAAAAGGAAAAATGACCCAGGATATATAATTTTCCCTCTCATCATAACTATAGTGTTGCTTAATTCTCCATGGTTTTATATCAGATATGTTCTCAACTCACCTCGTATGAAGAAATTCTTTGACTATATCCAACTCCCAAATTTTGACATTGCTGCGGATGCTGCAGCTACCTTTAAGGTGCATTTTGTGTGAAAGAACTTGTGTTTACAAATTCCTTATTTTGTGCAATTCACATATTTTCAACAGAGTTCATGCCGTATATTCTTTTGTTGTCTCAGGAGCTCTTGACAAGACATAAATCTACTGTAGCCGAATTCCTCTCCAAGAATTATGAATGGGTAGGTTCTTCCTTCAAAGTTCAACCAATGTATAAAGTAGCATTTCAATTTTAGTGTATACACTTCGATGCCGCCTTTATGTTTTTCTAACATTCTATTGCCAAATAATATGCATGAGTGATATTTTGTATTTACAAAGGTTCTCATATAACAGCTTATTTTGATAGGTTAATGCCTAATAAACTGACAAACAAATCTAGAAACTCAAGTTGTAATTACGATTTTAGATTTTATCCTTTTCATTCATGTGACATGGCCCTAGTAGATTTATATTTTTTGTTTCTTTGCTTCTAACTTCTAAGTATTGATTTCTGAACTGATAACAGATAGGCACTTCTAGAAAATTATTCTGCATGTGTTGTGGATGAATATATTTTCTATCAAACAGTCATATTTGTTTGTAGTTATTAACTATGTGTTTAATATTTTTATATGATCATTAACCGCACAAGCATGTTTATTCACTACATTTAAGGATTTTTTAAAATATTACTTTTTTTAAAGATTTGTTTTAAAACTTTGTGCTGCTTACATACTGGTTGTCAGTTTACATTAATATGTTTTATTTGTACCTAGTTTATTCAAGTAGTTAATGTCCACTATTCATCAACTAATACTTTGTTATTTCTGCTTTCAGTTTTTTGCGGAATATAACACTAAGCTGTTGGAATCTTCCAACTATATTACAAGGCGCCAAGCTGTCAAGGTTCTATATAATTTTTTTGGTTTGTCCATATAATTTAACTTTGATTTCAACTATAACTTTTGTCTGTTGAAAACTTAAATTTTTGTTTGAGAAGCCTTCACCTGTTTGTGTATACATTTGTTGTTCAAGTGACCTGTGAATTTTCCTGAAAATTGTAATCAAAAGTATCACAGCTAGTCAATAGATACTCTCCTAGGGATTTCCTTTGTGTAGTATCTTTGCCTGTTCATGCATGCATCTGTAGTTCATTTGACCTATGAATTTTCCAGAAAATAGCACAGGTAGCCAACAGTCACTCTGCTATTGAATTTTCTTTGCTCCCCTCCCGCCCCAAATGTTGGAGTTTTGGTCTTTACAGTCTTCTTGTCTATTTAATATGATGTATATATGATCGCTGAGTTGATTTCTTTCTCTTAAACAGTTGTTGGGAGATATATTACTTGATCGTACAAATTCAGCAGTAATGACACAATATGTGAGCTCAAGAGACAACTTGAGGATTTTAATGAATCTTCTTAGAGTATGAGCCCTTTACACTTAAATGCATGTCTTATTATGTACCTTACTTTTTTTTTGCACTTCCTGTATGTGTCTGTCAATCCTTGTGCATACTGGATATATTTTATGTCTGTGTCTGCCAATCCTTATTCATACTTGATATATTTTGCTGTTTTTAACCTGTGAAAGTGCATCAGTTCCATCAAAATATCTTCACCCTAGTACTATTATAGTTTGTCAAGATTATAATACTAATGTTCAAATAAGTTCTGATGATAGTATTCTATATTGGAGGAAAAATTAAGAACCTTGGTATGTGCATAAAGTGGATTCTAATGGTCGGTACGGAATTCTTTCTACAGGAGTCAAGCAAGAGCATACAGATTGAAGCATTTCATGTTTTCAAGGTATTACTATAATAACATTATAGCACACATTTAGAACATTTGGAAGCTACTGTTCAGAATCATCTGTTTATTGATATTTGTTTGTCATGTCAGTTATTTGCTGCTAACCAACATAAACCAGCTGATATAATAAGTATATTTGTCGCAAACAAAAGTAAGATGCTGAGACTATTGGAAGACTTCAAAATTGATAAAGGTAAGTGATGCCACCTCTTGATAGTTTAGTTGCATTTGTGGTATCAATTATCAGTTTCTCATGATCTCATATTTGTTGTGATTGTGCAGAGGATGAACAATTTGAAGCTGACAAAGCTCAAGTGATGAAGGAAATCGAAGCTCTTTAACCCTGGGAACAATGCACCTGAAGTGCAAATGTGTAAAGTCGCGCACGTTGCAATGTGGCATTTCAATTTAGCAGTTGTGTATTGTAATAGTTCTTAGTTTTTATCATGATGGGACTATAATTTCATGCAGACTTCGATGTTTTCTTGCTGTAATTTTATTATCGTCCTTTGAAATTTGTAGATAAATAAATTGCTTAATGAGCTACATGCGGTTTATTGTGTCTTTGTAGGTTTAAGTAATAAAAGTATTTGAGGATGACTTGTAAATGAACTGTGCGAGGTAGTACAATATTTGTTTCACTAAATCTACTCATGGCTGATTTTTTGTTACTTCGTAGCTGCTGAACTAGGTTTGAGTACTGTTTACACAATCTTTGTTATAATGTTTTTAGAAAAAGAAAATAAGAAGTTAAAATCAATTTCCATAACTATGTTCTCATTTAATTTGTTAAGAGTTGAGTTGATTTTAGTTTATGGGAGAAGTTGAATTTAGCATAATCTTATTTTCTTCTTGAAAGTATTTATAGTAAAGGTTATCTAGATAAAGTCTTTGTCATTACGCCGCTGTTATTAATTATTATTAATTATTATTTTTATGTTGAAGTTTGGTTTTGTAGCAAGATTTTAATATTATCCTTTTGAATTTATTTAAAAGTCAGGTTTTAGAAGTTTAATTTTTGTTTTCTTTCCATAGTATGGTAAATTTGTGTTTGTAAGCATAATCATAGTGTTTTTAATTTCACTAAAATATTGCTTACAAACGAAGTTTTAGTTTAAATTTAAAGGGTCAAAAATGTATTTGTAACTATAATTATTGTAAAATAAAAATATTAAAATTGTGTTTCCAAGAGTACAACTTCACCCTAAATTTGAAAAAACATAATTAAAATTGTGTTTTAAAATACATCTTCTAAATAAATAAAATGAAATATTGATGAGTTACATGTTGTTTAAAAATTATCCAGCTCAAAACCAGAGGTGGGTGGCCGTGGGATTTTGATGAGGATAGATTCCTGGTATTTTGTGAAATAATTGAGGCAATGATATGATCTAAGAAGTGAGTTGAGTGTGAGAAGCAGGGCATAACTTCATCATTGGATCATTGGCATTGTAGTTGAAAGGTTTGGTGTCTGCAATTTGCACTCTCAACAGGTTTCATTGAGTTGTCTACTTGTCTTTTGCTAATTGATTTCAATAACAAATATTTTAATCTAAGTTTCCAAAAAAGGAGTACATAATTGCATTGATCTGCCTTTTTCTCTATTTCTGCAACAACATAGAGAGTGGGCCTCTTCATTTGTGGCTGATACATGAGAGGAGGCTTTTACAAACCAATAAAAGAAGAGCATGAGATAAGGGTACTAATCACCTCCCCCTTCTTCAGGTACATGTTTGGTACCTATTTGGACACAACCAGGGAACCTAAAACTTTGAAAACTGTGTGGCGCTAAACCAAATCCAAGCATCAGGATAATCTCCCCGCATATTCCATATGCCTTTCACTGCTGCTTCTAAAATCACCTTTTCATTATACTGTCTTCAGAATTATTTAGATTTGTCAATTTATTCAGACCCATTTTTCTATTTTTAGGACATAAATAAATAAAAAATACAGTTTTCATTAAGATTCTTTTTGAGTCCATTATCTGCAATTTCAATATTCAATATGCCTGAATTAATGACGTCATAAATCTCTCTAAACTCTTAGGCTCAAATTTCTTTATCACTTCTGGATATAGTTCTATTGCATTTTGGTGCAAAATCTGTCTATGTTGTGTACCTATTTGTGCATGACACATAGTTTTTTAAATTTCAATTTTAAAGAGAAATTGAAGACTATAGTTTATAAAAGTTCAGCTTTAAAGAAAATTGAAGATTTAAAAAAAAACACGAAAATGATTTTATTATATTATTTTCAGTTGTAGAATTAATAGTTATTTAATAATGGATGAATTTAGTTCTTGAAAAAGTGCGATTGGTGGTTGGTGTAGTCATGTGGTGAAGGCTGGTTAGCGAGGTGCATGCAAAAAGTAGCTAAAGAACAACAACACAGCATCTATCTCATTTCACCACCTTCTTCTCTCCCATTCTCTGTCTCTTGTACACAACAATTGAAGAAGAAAATGGTTGACATTGACAATGGTATTTTTACCATCCAATACAATATCTATCTTTCTCTCCCACTTGATTCTTATTCATTGCAAACTCTGCTCACTGAAATTGAATTGCAGATTCGCTCTCGGAATTCCTCGCATCTGCTGTTGACGCGGCTCAGAAAGCTGGCGAGGTCACTTCATTTTCATTCCAAAATATCTCTCAATTGATTCGTTTTTCGTTTCGTTCGTTTATGTATCTCTTTTATCTTACTCTATTGTACGCGCATGGTTTCCAGATTATTCGAAAAGGTTTCTACCAGACCAAACACGTGGAACACAAAGGACAGGTTTGCTTGCATTCTCTCCGTTGTGTACTCTCTTTTCTTTTACCTTTCTCGCTTCATTCTCTTCCTCACCATTACTTTGTGCGACGGTTTGATTTATGCGTACACTAGATTAGTTTATGAGAAATTTATTTTAAACTTTCCGTGTTTATGAGAATCTTATGAACAAGAATCCTAGTTAATGTTCTATCACCACATTGTAATGTATAATAACACATCAGGCTCTTCGATCTCGTTTATCTGCCTTTTCATCCTCTCTACCTGAAACCCTATAGCTTCAATGAAGGTTTTAAATTGGGAGCGGTTTTGTCATGGCTCTTAATGTTGTGAAATTGCAACCGGTGGGGCCACCACTGCAATTGCAAGCCTTTATTATTTTGGAGATTTATAATTCGTCCATTTTATTGCACGGAATTTCTATGAATTAGATTCACAAAAATCGAGTCATTAGTTTTTCAATAGAAAGTGAAGCATTATTGCTGCTGCAATTTTGAACAATTTTAAAGTCTGGATTTCAATATAGTCTTAAAACCGGCCATCCTTTGGGAGTTGTTGTGTAATGTATTTGTTGCTTAATTTGCGAGACAATCTACCTGTCAGAGATTTGTTTCATTTTTTGTTAGTTCTTTTCTTCTTTTCGTATTGCAACTATTTACACAACTTCGTTTAATTCTTTCTTGCGTGGATATACTCAAGTTTACTGAGCACATTACAAACTTTAAATTTGATTTTGAATGAAATTGTACAAGTATTCAAGGGACAATACTTCAGAAAATCCTTATGTGATACTATCATTGATTATTATGTACTCAACTCATTTGGACATATCATGCTTATCACAATCCGAGGTGCATTCACCTGGCAATAAACTCAAACTAGGGGCCATGGTTCACCGGGTGTCAATTTCATAATCAATTCAATTGTGTCTACCCCCTCCCACACACTACACATGCTTTGTATATTCTGTGTTTCCTAGCATTTTTTTGTCGCTTGCATTCATTATTCAACGTCCTGCCAGGCCAATGGTTCCCTACCTCTAACTCTTGTATTTTGCTGCTGTTATTAACTCTCTATTTTGTCGTTGAGCCCTGTGTGAGCACACTGATTTCTGGCTGTGTGCCGAAAGGGTGAAAAATGAGGCAAAATAAAGAGAAAGAGGTTGTTATTCTGTGAAGCCACCGTAAGTTACTTCATGAAGCCAGCATGGAAGCGTCCCCCTACATGGCCCTTACTTATTTTGAAGTTCATTTTGACTATTATTCCTTGAATTATGATTTCTTTTGCAGTTTATATTCCACTTTATTAGCTATGCAACGAGTTATTCGACATTAAAATGACAATATATAGAATTTTTTTTTTTGTTTCTTTATATGAAACACTCTTAGATCTATGCTTTTTAGTTTTCTTAATGTTTTTTCTATCTATGTTGATTTTTTTTTTCTTCTATATATATATATATATATATATGTGTGTGTGTATATTATGTTTTAGTTAATGATCACGGATATTACTATTTTTTATTCAATTTGGTTCATGTAATATGGTAAAAATCACTTAATCGGTGAAATAATGAATTGATGAACAATGGTGTTTACAGGTAAAGCCCTGTATGTACTATTGTAGCAATGAGTCTATAACAATGAAGTAAAAGGTTCCTGTTCAGCAATAGCAACTGCAGAGACACTAGAGAGAAGAAACAAATGCAACAATGCCCATAACTTTCTCCCCTCCTCTCATATACTATATAACTAATTGCTACCTCACACATAATCCCCATGCAAGGATTTGCCATCCTCATCTTTGCACTTTTTTTATTGCCTACAATCACAGGGTCGTTTGACACTTGTCCATTCCCCATAACAATATTCTTATATTTGTCCATTTCCTGAATTTCCCTTGTGTTATTTCCACTTGTGACAGTTCATGATTCAGAAATAAGTTTTTCAATTTATGATTTGAATCCTTATTTGAAAACTGTGCTCAAGAGACTATCATTAAGATATGGAAAACAAAAATTAAAGAGTAGGAACTGATCTTCAGTCTTGATTATCAATGTGGTGCAAGTAAGGAAGTGTTTGAGTGGGGAACATGAAAATGGGAGGTTGGTTTTTCCACTCTACTTTTGTTTCATCAGGTTTTATTTTCATGCCTGGGGTGTGACATATTTTATGATTGTATATATTAGAGTTTATCATTTTGCATTCGGCTTTTGCTTTTTGCATTCTACTCTCAAGCTAGATAGAAAGAAATATAATTTTTGTTTAGATTAGCACTAGTATTGATGGCAAAGAGTGAATGATTTCACCTAAAGTGACGAATATGAAAACTTTTATTGGTGTACAGACACAACTTGAAAATAGTGTTATGTGTAGGGATCAAAACCTAACGTACACTTGTTGACATAACGTCATAATCTATAATCTGTTCTAGCCATGAGGGATGAGTAGATGGTGTTATAGCAGTTGTAGATGGCAGTGAATGAACTGAAAATTATTTCATATGCATGGACTGATTCGAAAACTTTTTCTCCGGGTATGGATCAAGCTAAAATTTAGGATCTTAAATAGGAACCAAAAGTTTCACTTTTTGATTAATTTTCTGGATTTTTTGTTTGTAATTGTTTAATGCTTATCAATGTCTAAGCAACCAATACTCACCAAGCTCAACAAGGTGGAATATGAATGACTGAAGGAGAAAATTAAGTGAGAAGTTTGTTGTACTTGTTCTATGTTCTTATAAAGAAGATCAGATAGTAATTTAATTAAGTATTATGGGCATTATAATGGCAAAAACTGATGAAAGATTATGGGTCAATTTGTTTAAACTTAAAGTAAGTGTCTTTGAAATGATCAATTAAAAAATAATCACCTATTTAAGAAGTGCATATGATTTTCTTATTTTTAAAATAAGCTGATCAGACAAACAAACAAAAAGGTAGAAATCTGTTTAATTAATGAAAATAATCACTTATTTTAAAATATAAGAAGTACGAATAAACTTGCTCAATATCTCATTTACTTACTGTCATTTACATTTTTTTGCATGATGCACAGGTTGATTTGGTCACAGAAACTGATAAAGCATGTGAAGAACTCATATTTAATCATCTCAAACAGCTCTATCCCACTCACAAGGTTGAACCGTACATATATAATCATTAATGAAGTTTAAGATGGGTGACCATTTTCTCTTTTTTTTCCTGTATAATTTTCCTTTAAGTTCTTTGAAATTGGTGTTCTTAGTTCATTGGAGAAGAAACCACAGCTGCCTATGGCACTTCTGAACTTACAGATGAACCCACATGGATAGTTGATCCCCTGGATGGAACTACTAACTTTGTGCATGGGTAATAATCAATTATGATGTTTAAGGTGACAGTGGATTTGTGATACCCTAATATTGGTTGACTATAATTCTACTATGTGCAGGTTCCCCTTCGTTTGTGTCTCCATTGGTCTCACAATTGGAAAAACTCCTACAATTGGTGTTGTATACAATCCAATTATTAATGAGGTGAGAAATCTTCCCTCGTGCAGATGGTTTACAACTGATTGACTATAAAACAATTAAAATTTTCGTTAGAAATATTCAGATTTTATACATTGTTAAATTATGTATTGTTTTATATTTGCTGTTCTGGGATACTGGCCAAATGTAGAAACAGGGTAATATTGAATTTTATGGGCAAATCTTAATCAATTGCTCTGTTGTTTTCTTTTCTCTATCCTTAAAGTTATGGAAGACTTGTTTGGAGTAGACATTGGCTTAATTCATATAGGAATGAGACTTTAATTTATCTGTAAATTAGCCTTATGGTATGACATTTTTTACTTTGTTTTTCCTCTGTTCTATAGTATACAGACTAAAATTTGGGATTGCTGTATGCAGATTTTTACTGGAATCCGTGGAAAAGGTGCCTTTTTGAATGGGAATCCCATCAAAGGTGTGTCATCTGTTGTTTATCTTTTGATTGATTGTTGTTTATTTAGATTGTTATGCTTATGCCTTGAAATTTCACAGTATCGTCACAAACTGAACTGATTAGCTCTCTTCTTGCAACTGAGGTAAGAAAGCCTGTTATAGTTTACGCTGTGAAATCCAATTTTTATTTCTTTTCATGCATTTTTTGCATCAATGAAGTGAACTTCCCAAAAGATTAATATGATCATTTAGCAGATTGTAACTTGTGAGTATTAAGTCTGTTTTAGGTTGTATCTCCAGTGAGTTCTTTGTGTTTTACCCACATTATTGTGCTTATTTACTACGAATCTGGTCCTTTTTGGTTAGTAAGGTTATCTTATACTAACTTAGAACAATAAGATTATTATTAGCATAAATATATTGCCTTTTGAATCAAAACAAATTAGAAACTCGTTTCTGAAAGAGCAGGTTGGAACAAAACGTGACAAAGAAACAGTAGATGAATCTACCAATAGGATTAAAAGCTTGCTTTTCAAGGTAAAATTGGGACTTTTCACTGAATCTACTGGACTAAGGTGATATCACTGTTTCTTCCTTAACACACCTTTTCTACATCAGGTGAGATCTCTTCGAATGAGTGGCTCCTGCGCTCTGAATCTTTGTGGAATTGCATGTGGAAGATTGGACATATTTTTTGAACTTGGCTTTGGTGGTCCTTGGTAAGAATATCTCATACTAGATTAATGTTGGGCAATGTGATAATGTGATTCACGAGGTCTCTTTCTTTTTCTAGGGATGTGGCAGGTGGTGCTGTCATTGTTAGAGAAGCTGGAGGTGTCGTGTTTGATCCGTAAGTAACTTTGATCAGATATCCTTATTCTTGACTAAGTATTAAGTTCTAGATAGTCTCTGCACAATTAGGTGCATAGTCCATTTCACATGCATCTTCATCTTGTGTGATATTTATGCAGACATTGTTTGATGGACATGCATTGTGACATATTGTTGAAACAGTTGACTTACTAGCACTTTAGAAAGCTATAATATTGATAGGGACACTAATATTCCTTGAATTCGAAGATAACTAGGAGAACCTCCAAGAAAGAAAATAATAAACTGATTCTGAATTCTTCTCCACTTATTCACATCAGTAATAATTGTTGATTCACAATACGGTCATTGGGATGCCCCCAAGTAAAGGAAACGGAATAAAAAGATTGCATTATTAATAAAACTAGAATTTGTTAAATTGTAAAAGAACCCAAGTGATTCTAGTGTCTGTATCGGTTTGGTTTGCCCCCATTCCTATTGGGCCTAGTCTCAATAATGTGAGTCCAATTCAATAGGAGCTTCAGGAATCGTATTAGTTGTGCTATAAACATTGCAGATATGTTGGAAATATTTCATGCTTACATCAGCATCCGATGTTTCGCTTGCTTCAGGTCTGGTGCAGATTTTGACATAACATCTCAGCGAGTAGCAGCTTCCAACCCTTTCTTAAAGGATGCACTTGTTGATGCTCTGCGCCAAATGGTGTGAAGAAATGTACGACTAATCAGTAATCTGATAAAATTATCAGAATTTTAAAATTCTTATATGAATCCAGAGTGATCAATAATAAATCTTCTTTCGCAATAATAAATCACTTTAAATCATTTAAAAGAAGTGTACTCTTTTTATATTATCGGCTACTGTTGAATGGTCCCGTTTGATTTAAATTATGTAGTAAGGTTAACAAAAAATGATCTAATAGTACAATATATTAATGTTATTTTTACTCAAGTTCATAACCATTTTTTCCACAATTCGTTTATTTTCTCTATTTCTTTTAGTGTAAGTAGCACTGCAATAGAAATTGATGGGGAATATGTGATTGTTTGAGCATATATATACTCTAATTTTGGTTCAATGTCTGGCGTGTTAATGATGCTGCTGTTGGTTTGAGCTTAAGGAAATTAGGCAAGAATCTTTGAACTTGATATTCATTTAAAGTTTAGTTGATTTGATTTAGACAAGTGTGAAGTATTTTTGGTACTCTAACTAGGAAAATCGGGATACAAATTATATTTTGTAAACTTTGTATATAGATGTGCTTATTAGTGAAATAACAATTCAGAAAATATCGTTTTCCACGTGGTATCCAAGCTGCATTAACCCAATGGAAATCACATACCATCACCAAAACTTCCTTACCAGCTTTGTCAACACTCCTCCTGAACATAGGGTTATTGCTCAACAAGTCGAATAATACCCCTTTTGCATTTGGAATAATCTTGGATGATGCGAATTTTATGCTTTGTGAGATGCATTGGTGCTCGAAACAAATCTGACTTCCTCACTTTTGTTACATCATAACCCTTTTTAGGAGAATTGAAGTTGGAGACATGGATGGTTGATGATAAGAGTAAAAGGTGGGCTTCTCGATTGTAATAACCCAACCTTAATGCATGGATTTGTTCATCTCCACATAGCAACGGAAATTTGGATGCGGTTGGGAAGACGTTATATGACTTTTTTTTATGAAAACCCAATCATTTGAATTGAACTGATCTTCATTTGTCCTTAAGCAAAATGGTAAGCCTTTACCCACTTGCTAGAACGATGGTCGTTATATTTTATGATATTATGCCCGTACTCGGACAGAGGAAAGTGCCAACGGTGTTGTTTCCTTTACAAGCCCATGACTCGCCTTGAAGCTTTTTTGGTTGGACTAGATTCTGAATTTAACCAAGCTTGAAGTGGATTTGAGGGTGGATCCTCCTCTTGATTTTTAATCATGTTATACATATGTTTGGAAGGATCACAAGCAACGACACACTATGAAGCACCTCAAGCTATCTGACAGCGCATATTTTTGTCTACTCGAAATCGTCCTGGACCTACTCAATCTTCATAGGGAAAAAATTCAAGCAACAAAACTAAAACCTTCACGTGTACCTATTGATGTGACATTGGTTACTAAAAGCGATGCTTCTACAAGATTATTGGCTACACTAAATGGTGGGATTTACCAACAACCCTACAAATAAGATCAACCGTGTTGTTGTAACCACGAAAGACAAGAATAGTTCCTCTTCCAATGGTAAAACTTCCGGATGCAACAATTGTAAGTCCTATGAACAGAACTTAGATTATTGATGCAAGTGGGCTATTGACCATATGACAAATTGTTGGAGGCAATAGTTTCAGATGGAGTTTCATATAGATAAAAATGAATGAAAAAAAATGGTATAGAAAAATCCACAGCCCTCTTGCTAAAGGTAGCGTCATATTTCTTAACAATAACAATCTTACGGAAACTAAGTTTTGAGTTTGAGATATCAAAGATTAATTGAAAGACTAATTTACTTGTCACGTACAACACCTTAAAGGTGAGAAACTAAAGATTTACTTAACTCTTTTTGGAAAGAGCTTAGTCACTAACACGATCAAGTGCAGAAACACAGTTCCACAGGATGACTAATGGGGTTTGTGAATTATTAAGGATAAAAGTGCACTACATGATCTTATTATATTGATGAGAAGATAATCATATCAATTGCAAATAATCCACTACAACATGAATGTAGTGAGCATGGATGGAGGTGAATCACCACTTCATCAAATGTTACTTAGGCAAAGATAGTTTTCCATTTGATATTTTATAAGATCAATTAATACATGTTATAAAAAAGGTTGTCTTCTAGTTGAGAGGAACGTCTCTCAACTAGAGCATTAGTTAAGGTCAGTTAAACTTCGAGATGGTCACTGGATTATATCTTTGCAAGTTTCATGAATTGGTTTCAAGAAAATGAGAGGGTTCTATCTGTATAAAATACTTTCACACTCAAGTTAGTAAGAACATAAAATTTAGTGTTTATAATGAATATAGTATAAAATATGAGTTTGAATTACTTCTTGTGAGTTGTTATTCTCATATTGTTGTCATGTGTTATTTTTATCAAGTCATCTTCCTTTCTTTATATACAAAAAAATTAAATAAAATATCTTTTATTAATTTCAAGATATCGACATTAAAACTGTTTCATCACATAATTGAGTTCGACCCATAACCTCTCACTATCATTAGGTTGTGTTTCGAAAAGTTAGTTTTCTATAGCTCCCGTCACAAGTTGACTATAAATGTTATATATATATATATATATATATATATATATATAT
>Ga0123341_1000487_pt1 | contig 24185 bp, 12 predicted proteins | sample Turbeapinknodule_FD_89959 | JGI IMG/M metagenome (GOLD analysis project Ga0123341, IMG submission 89959) | Root nodule microbial communities of legume samples collected from Mexico - Turtle bean Mexico pink nodule | ecosystem: Host-associated > Plants > Roots > Nodule | place: Mexico: Nepantla...
TATATATATATATAAATCTTTATTATTAATTTATATCATATAAATTTATGTTTAGATTTTAAAGATTATATGTTTTTTCGTATTAATATTTGTATTCGTGTTTCTGCTAATTGGCGGTTGGAAGAAGTAAAGAGGGTGGTAGGTAGAATGAAGAAGACCGCGGCATCCAAATCTAGCTACTTGGAGAACGAGGTGATTAGGTGCACACGTAATGATTCAAATAAACATTTTCCACTGTTGAACTTTGAGCCAAGAAGCAGTAGTAGTAGTTCTTTTCTCCTCTTGCACAGAGCATTTGAATTGGATCTTCTCCCACCATGGCAGAAGAAGTAGTGCAGAACAAGAAGGTCACATTCAAAGGCTACATAGATGATATTCCTAAAGAAACAGATATGGAGCTCAAGCTTTCAAATCTCGAGCTCAACCCTCCGCCGCAAGGCTCCGCAGCAATTCTCGTCAAAAACCTTTACCTCTCTTGCGATCCTTACATGCGCGGTCGCATGCGTGATTTCCACGGATCTTATATCCCTCCGTTTGTCCCTGGCCAGGTTACAAACCACTCACTGTTAGAGATTCCACATTAGTAGAGAACAGTACATTTAATAGATTATAACTGGATGCAAAACTCATTTATAACTCATTTATAAGTCAATTTTATGGTTAGGTTACAAACCACATTACATCGACTAGAATTTAGGATATTTAATAGTTTATAAATAGGTGTAAATCAAGTTACAAATCATTTACCGTTAGGGTTTAGGGTTTATCGACTAGAGATTAGAACATTTAATAATTTATAAGTGAATGCAAACCTCACATTATGAGTCGTTACTGGTTAAATTAGACTTAAAATCTACTTCTGATGATTTAATTATGTTATAATATGACGCCATGTGATACAGTGAATAACTGATTCCTGTGTGTGATACAGTGAATAACTGATTCCTGTGTGTTTTGATGAAGGCACTTGAAGGATTTGGTGTGTCCAAAGTTATACACTCGGATAATCCAAATTACAAGCCTGGTGATTTCATTACCGGGTTCACTGGCTGGGAAGAGTATAGCCTCATCAAAAGAACAGAGCAGCTCAGAAAAATTGAGCCTGATGACCGCATTCCTCTCTCTTTCCACGTCGGTCTTCTTGGTATGTCACTCCCCTCAATTATTACTATCGACTTTCCGACACATGCTTTTTTCTTTATTTTGTTTGCTATTTGGATTTATATCTTATAATTTTACAAGTTTATTGTAATTTGTATCTGAATGTCAATGACGGGTAGGATTGGTATCTTTGCTTGTGCTTACTCATATGATTTATGAGTACATTATTATCTATAGCTAATACTATGAGCTCAAATATTTCTGTTTCTAGTTAAGAGTATAGCACTCTAAACACTATTATTCTATTGTGACTTGACTCACCTACTCCCTTAGGGACAATTAATGCACCCTATAACAATCTCTTTCTTCATCATTGTCCTACTAGTAGTCAAACTCTTCGATTGTTACTTGACTCATCTAGCCTACGCGATCATGGGATAATTGATGTAACTTGTAACAATCCCCTCCTTCGTTATAGTCCTACTAGGAATTGTACTCTTTGATTCTTACTTGGTCCACCTCGCTTATATCGCAGGATAATTGATGTGATTTCCAATAGTTTCTTCTTCAACAATTGCGTGAAAAATCCTAGATTTGAAGATTCCTTGTATCGAATGTCTTTCTGAAAGGGGTTTAGTGTCCCTTTCTGGTAAAACAGTGGTACATGTAAGTCATAATTGTTGGTTGAGGAAAAGTGTACCTATGTGAAAGGAATTCATACTTGAAGGAAAGATTCTTAGGATTCCAAGTGAGTTTGAGTCTCACATTGAGTAGCAATGAGTAAGATGACAAGTATACAAGGAAATAAAACCTACAAAATTATTGTTTTTAGGTTTTGATTTGGAGGTGGTGTCATGGTCTCTTATATGGGTTGTTTCATGATTCATTGGCACCGAATCTCCTCAATGTGTCGATGGTTTGTCTTGGTGAGTGCAATATAAAGTGGACCTTGTATTGAAAGTTTGATACTAATGTGAAAAAAACTCACTTCAGGAGGAGATTGTTAGGAATTCAAGTGTTAGTTTGAGTTCCACATTGACCTGTGAGTCTTACACCTCTTATTGTTTATTTTATCTGTCTGTTTAGGAATAAAGTTCTGAAACCTGTTTCACAGCTATACTGAGAAAAACATCCACCACTTTTGTTGGATTCTTTTAATTCACTAAACAAGTGCTAGTTTTATTTGTCTTCAAATTCAATGTGTTATTCTTTGAAATATACAGTTATGTGTTGTCTTCAGTAGTTTTAAGGATCATAGACCAAAGTAAAATGTTAGTATTACTGATTAGAAAAAGTGAAGAAACAGTGGAAGAAATAGACTGAGAAATAGGTAAATCTCTACCCACGAACTTGGAAAATCATCTTTGCCCAATCTATAACCCAAAAACTAACCAGACTGGTCCTCCCCTCTCCTCACTCCACCTTGCCTAAATAACTAGCTTCCTTCCTTTATCTGTGTGTGGCTCCTATATGTATTATAACATAATAGAATACCCTGCTATGTGTAACTTCCCTTTTTCCGGATTTTTAGCCCAACATCGCCCTGATTCATAACCGAGTGCCACCAGATTTGGATTTTAGTTTGCTGAAAGTGTTGATAGTATTTTTTTTTTGCCTATAGATTCACTCTGTTGTTGAACATTATGGTCACTAATTGATAATGTAGGATTGCACCATTTTGAGCTTATTCATTATTTTCGTCTCCTCGGGTTGGAGGGAATCCTCTAATATTAGAGAGTTCCTTTGTTTATATTTTATTCAATCATGTCTTTTATGGCACAGTTGTTTTGACATTGCAAATCCTTTCAACATTCAGGCTCTGTGTTTTTCTTTTTTTTGACTTACGTATGGAAGTGAAATCACTTTCCATTCTTCTACTGGTGGTCTAGTTTGATAAATAATTAGCCATTCATTTTTTCTTTAATTTTATAGGAATGCCAGGTTTTACTGCCTATGCGGGATTTTTTGAGGTTTGCAGCCCAACCAAAGGAGAATATGTTTTTGTATCTGCAGCATCTGGTGCTGTAGGTCAGCTTGTAGGCCAACTTGCCAAGTTGCACGGTTGCTATGTTGTTGGAAGTGCTGGATCAAAGGAAAAGGTCAGCTTCACTAATGATTGCCAAAAGTAAAACTGAATGCTTGAATTAGTTGTTCCTTCATGTATACTGTTGGAAAAATCAGAAGTAATTCTCTCTTTTTGGTGTAGATACAAAATGGACAAGCAAATAATAGAAAATAGAGCAAATAGAATAATGACACCAAGAATTTTTAACTATGGAAAACTTCTTCAACTCAAGAAAGAAAAACCCACGAGATATTGACATCTAGACACATGGATGCACACACAGATACTTGAACCTAGTACTTTGTTAATTTTCTCATTGAATTTGTTGTGTTAGGTTGACCTTCTAAAGAATAAGCTTGGCTTCGATGAAGCTTTTAACTACAAAGAAGAATTAGACTTGAATGCGGCTCTACAAAGGTTTGTGAACAATTGAATTGTTAGCTATTGTCTAAGGAAACAAAATGGTTTTTCTAGAAGTGTTCTTGAGAAATAAGTTTACAACTATTTCTACTTCTCACTGGTTAGTTATCCTTCATGAATTTGACATTCAAAACTCCAGTCACAAACACATTTTTTCCTGGCTTACATGACAGGTATTTTCCACATGGCATTGACATCTACTTTGACAATGTGGGTGGGGACATGCTTGATGCTGCACTCCTTAACATGAAGATTCATGGTAGAATTGCAGTTTGTGGGATGGTATCTCAGCAAAGCCCTTCCAAGCCCATTGGAATATACAATTTATTCAACCTCATTTCAAGGCGCATCAGAATGCAGGGTTTTCTGCAAAGTGATTACTTGAATCTATACCCGCGCTTTTTGGAAGATGTCTCAAATTACTACAAGCAGGGAAAGATTGTGTATATTGAAGACATGAATGAAGGCTTGGAAAGTGCTCCAGCTGCTTTCGTTGGACTTTTCCATGGCAAGAACGTTGGTAAACAAGTCATTCGTGTTGCCCATGAATGATTTTTTCAGTATGGCTAGCTGAAGATTGATGTTTTAAACATATTTGGTTTAGTATTTTGGATGCACTTGAACTACGGTTTGGCCTTAGTTTATTCCCTTCTGCCTTTTGTATGAGAGGGGTTTTTCTCCTTTCTTGTGAAGTTGTTTAGCGTTTCTTGCTTATCATGACTCTTTTTTAGATCAGTGGATATTTTTGCTTTGTTTTGTGAAATTTGCACTTGCAGGATGCTTAGAGAAGTTGTTTGAGTTGAAATTTCCTTTTTTATTTAGTTTATTGATTGCTGATTAAGAAAAATCTAGAAGATAAAGTAGCTGCATTGGATATTTGGCTCTTCTAAAATGAAAATATGTTTAAAATAAGAGAATCAGCAGTAGATACCTTCATGCTCTCACTTATTCTTCTCGCTTAAGAGACAAAGCTGGCATTGCATCTGGTGTGGTTAAATTAGAACTACAAAGAAGATAGTTGTAACTGTAAAAGAAATAGATGAGAGGTATAGAGCTACCAAAAGTTTCATGATCAGTTGAAATTAGAAAAGTTCAGCATAACTGTTAAGAGTGGGAATGTGGGCTCATGGAATAGCATATGACTTTGCGATGAGCATAACTTCCTCATTGCACTTGTTAGGAACATTCATTTTGGATAAACCCATTCAACGTATTCACATTACATGTGATATTTGTGTAATTGTGTTCCCTTTACTGTGGAAAAGTGGCCCTAAAGCAACAAGAAAATGTCAAATGAGAGATAAAATGTTACTATTACTTTTCAAATTGTGATATTTTTCTATTGGAGAATGGTAAATGAGACGAGCAATAAGGGTAGGTTATTTATATTCCTCTTTAATGCTTGCTGTGCCAAATAATGTGTATCAAGACCTACTAACTTGAGTGTATAAAGTTTATATGATACTCTTATCTTACACTAAAAAATAATCATTCTACAACATTTTTTAGAATAAAATATTACATTATAATAAAATAATAATTTTTTTTATAAAGTGGATGAAACTGTTGTCAAAATATCATCACCCATAAATATAACATATATAACACTCAATCACTATGAATGGTCTGATGTTAATATATCATTATCCATAAATATCAACCACTATATATGGATTGATATTAAGATATCATTATCCATAAATATAACATATATAATAGTCGATGATTATGTATGTAATTGGTATCAATATATCATTACCTATAAATATAACATTGTAATAGTCGACCACTATGTATGGAATTGATGTCAAGATATCATTATTCATAAATATAACATATACAACAGTCGACCACCATGTATGACACCAATGTCAATATATCATTATTTATAAATATAACGTATATGTATATAACTGATTTCAAGATATCATTATCTATAAATATAACATATATATTCTTCCATGTCTATGTATAAAACTCTATGAAAATATCATTACTCGTAATTATAGCATATGTACATTTTTCTTTTCTTTTTTCATATATTACCATTCTCTTATAGTGTTTGGAAAGTACTTCTACTTTCATCTATTGACCAGTCAGCTTCATCTAGTCTCCTATCAAAAGTAAATCTAAGGAGCCTTAGACCATTGAAGGCTCAACCACTCAAAATAAGTAGCTCATAAACATGACAATTGAACAATTAATACAATGGAAACTAAAATAATCTGAAAGCATTTCCGTGTATTTATGAAAAGCATTAACTAAACCTAAACAAGTTGACAAAATTCTGAAGTGACGGTGAAAATGAAGTAAAGTTCTATGACCAATCCACAATGGTACACTCCTTAGGTAGGCCATGTGTAGTCACATCAACCAATTGGGTTTCACACATTACTCCACATATTTATTATTTTAAATAACTTTAAAAAATTGTAAAACATAATCTCTTATTTCTTACTTATTTCGACACATTTATTTTAATAACTATCTTTAATTTTAATTTTATTTCATATATTTCAACCATACCAACTTATTTACATTTAACTTAACTATCCTCAACCGATATAAACAATGTTGCATTATAAGTTAAAAAAAAATATAAAAAAAATAGAGAGAGAGAATTACAAAGTTTCTACTGCAAAATTCTTACTTTTGTTCTTTTGCATTCACTATAATGTTTTATAATGTTTACTGAATAAACAACTGGAAAATCAATTTAGCGAGAACAATGTTGCCTCATTTTAGAATCACTGTCCTTATTTTACTCTATAACAACCCTTGAGAAACCTTTGATTAAATTATTTTTAGGTAAATGAGAATCCAAAATAATAATTATTCTCGTAATGATTGAGACGGAGAAAAGTATTACCTCTTTCGTTATCACTTTTCTTCATTTTTTACTTTACTAAATAACTATTTTCACTTGAACTACTCTCTCTTCTATCTTTTCACTAACTTCCATTTTTTCGTAAGATTTTGATTTGGATAAAACCTGCAAAAGACATTTTAACTCTTAAATAAGATCTTAGTATTATTCTGAATTTTAAGTAAGATCTCAGTATTTTGTGTGTAATATGTGATGATGACATACCTATTTATTGAAACTTATATGATTATCATTAACTCATTATTGTTGATTAATTTTAGCGTTAAAATCATAATTAAAAATATATTATATAATGTTTAATCAATATTTTAGACTAATTAATCTCTACTACTAAGTTGAGTGATTTAGTCAATGATGATCGATATTAAATAAATATTAAAAACTATAATCTTTGTCCGATATAATAATAATAATAATTTGCAACTTGTATAAGAGTAATGCATCGGTTTTATAAGCAGTAACTAGTGGCTTGTTTGGGGTCCAGTGAAAGCACGGAACACAGATTAAAAGTTGACGAAGAAAAACAAAACGTGATGAATGGTGAATGTTACCGTGAGGTGCGAGGCTAAGATGGGCCCACTTCAATCTAAATAACAATATTTCATCACCAATTTTAATCAAAATCTTAATAAAAATATTAAATCTTAATATACTGGGATGACCCACCGGCCGTTTGATCCGGTCAACCCACGCAACCAGAGCACATTTAAGGTACGAGGTCGACCACATGGCATATGTGGACGACCGACATAAGATGCTCAAGTCAAAGGTTGACCCGATTAGCAAAGGCTAACCCATAGTTAGGAAACGACCAAATCCAACCCTAATCGCTAAACAACCCCTAATCCGGCCCAACAGCAAGGACCCATCAAAGTAATATAAATATCACGCATTCCATGGAAGAAGGTACGTCATTATCTACAGTATTCTAACCAGCCGAATACGACACCCCACTGACTTGAACGTCGGAGTACCATCTGCAGGTATCCTACCAGTCTGAGGAGCCGTTCGACGAAGAAGATAGAAAACCAGTTCGAGAACACTTAATAAAAATTGTATAATCAAATTATAAAAAATAAAAAAGTAATTTTTCATTCATAAACTAAAACGTATAATTTTTTTAAAATATATATTTTTTTATAAAATTATTGTATAAAAGCACAGAGACAACCCTACTGACCCGACTGCTACACTACACATTCACATTCCTCAACACCGGTCAACCAACGTTTCCCACTTCTCACGGAATCTCCGCCATCCGCCACGTGTCACATTTTCATTGGATTATCCTCTCCTATATCAACGCCTTCATTTCTCGTGTTTTTCTCCCTTTATTCATTTTCATTCTCTCTCTCTCTGCTTCAGGTTCGTTCTCCACTCTCTCTTACCTCATCATCGCACTTTCGTCTCTTTTTTAGGGTTTCATTCCGCGCATTCTTTTCTCTATTTTGTTTCTCCTAGGTTTCATCATCCAGATCTGCATCTTCTATTTCTAGGTTTTCATTCTCACCACTCACTTCTAATTTTCTTTATTTTCATTTTTCCTTCCGATTCCGATTATGCCTCCTAGATTTTTGTTTTTGCATATCGTGTTGTTCACCAATTTTCTCTTCGTACGAGGGAAAACAAGTTTAAACTGAGAAACGGATCGTTTTGTGTGTCGAGTTGTGGTGAAACCGATTCTTCTTTTTTTATTCTAAAATAAATTAATAATTATAAAATTGAGTGTAGTTTTGTTTATTAAACTATTCAAAATTGTTAAAACTTGAATTAATTTTAGATCTTGAATGAATCATTTTAACTAAGATGTGATTGCATTGCAGGATTACGTGGTGAAGTTCGCGAATCAGAGAAATGGCAGATTCTTCTCGGGAGGAGAACGTTTACATGGCGAAGTTGGCCGAGCAGGCTGAGCGGTACGAGGAGATGGTTGAGTTCATGGAGAAGGTTGCGAAGACTGTGGAGGTTGAGGAGTTGACTGTGGAGGAGAGGAATCTTCTCTCTGTGGCATACAAGAACGTGATTGGGGCGAGGAGGGCTTCGTGGAGGATCATATCCTCCATTGAGCAGAAGGAGGAGAGCAGAGGCAATGAGGACCACGTTGCTATTATAAAGGAGTACAGGGGAAAGATTGAGACCGAACTCAGCAAGATCTGTGATGGGATTTTGAACCTCCTCGAGTCCAACCTCATCCCTTCTGCTGCATCTCCCGAAAGTAAAGTCTTTTACCTCAAAATGAAGGGGGATTACCACAGGTACCTTGCTGAGTTTAAGACTGGGACAGAGAGGAAAGATGCTGCAGAGAGTACTTTGCTTGCTTACAAATCCGCTCAGGTAAAATATATATTGTTGTTTATCTTATGGAATGGTAGTTGTTACTACTTACTAGCTACTTGTTTCTGAACTGAAAATTTGCGTTTATTTGATGCAGGATATTGCTCTTGCTGACCTGGCCCCCACCCACCCTATTAGGCTTGGACTTGCTCTCAACTTTTCAGTGTTCTATTATGAAATCCTTAACTCACCAGATCGTGCTTGTAATCTTGCCAAGCAGGTATATCTAAAGCCTTTTAATGGTGTTTTCAATTTCTTGCTGTTGCTGGTATGTCTCATTTGTTGATTAAGAAATTGTTTGGGTTAGTGTATGGACCTCAGTCTTTGCTGATTGTTTGTTGGTTAGTCTGAGTTTTTCTATCAGCTGGTGCTCAAGTTCCTCTTTATCGAGCTTCGCCGGAATCTGTTGTGTCCACTCACTTTGTTTTACTTTGAAAATTCTGTTTTTGAGCAGAGCTAGTTTAAAGTGCTTATGACAAAAGTCGCGGTAGATGAATTCATAGAATATATAGTATCAAAAGCACTCGTGTATTTTTTTCGAAGATCTTAGAATTTAGCTCTTTCAAGGGGTCTGAATTTACCAATGTTATACTGATTTAAATAATGTGTTCACTCCTTAGAATCTACTTTTTCCTTGTCTGACAATATTAATGTATTATGTCCCATTTCATGTTATATGACGTGTATGGATGCTCTGATATATTTTTTTTCCTTCACGCGCTGCATTCCTCAATTATGCTTTCTCTTTGGTGATCTGGGAAAATGCTTACTATGGCAGGCATTTGACGAGGCAATTTCCGAGCTCGACACATTGGGTGAAGAGTCATACAAAGACAGCACATTGATCATGCAACTTCTCCGTGACAATCTGACTTTGTGGACATCAGACATCACGGTACTAAATATTTCTTGTTTTGCATTTAACTGTAGACTTTAGAGTAGAACAAACCATGGTATATAGTTCTTTAATAAGCTGAACAACAACATAAACGTTTCATTTGTAAGAATCCAGCATAGGAAAGTTGAAAACTAATTTAAACTTGTTTGGTTTTACATTATTCTAGCTGTCGAAGTCCAAATACTAAGTACCTTCTCCGTTGAAGCATATTTTTGTGTTGCTGTTAATAGACTAGTTAAATGTTATCCTCATACTCAAATAATGACACAGTTAAAATAGACTGCACTGACCAGCTTTCTGTTGTCGTTGATAGCTTGCTAGATATATAGAATATTTTTGAGTTGCCTCTTTTTTCTCATCGATTTGAGATTGTATTCGTTCGAGTTTTTGACTTGAATCGCCTTTAATATTCAGGACGATGCTGGGGATGAGATCAAGGAGACAACGAAGCAACCAGGTGAATAGGCCATGAGAGTATTGATGTGGTAGTTGATGGGATATGTATTACCCTAAATTAATATAGATCCAATGTGGCTTGCCATAGTAGGATTGTATTAATGAATTTCATAATTTCAAGTGAGTTGCGCTTGGAATTTACAATGTTTCAGTGCTTCTGTATGTGTTTTATTCATCAGGTGAATGTGGCTTGCTGGTTTAGTCATTTATAAATTTTTTATTGTTGCTGTTATATGAATCTTCAAATTCATTTTTGCATTTAATGCTCCCGAATCACTTGCAGATCACAGTTGAGTTAAATAACTATACTTTCTTTTATAGCAAATAAATTCAATTACCTTTCAACTTAAGTTAATTTTTTTGTATTTAATTACATTAATATTTTTAAGTCCTATTTATTTATACATCAATTATCTCTAGTTTTTGTAAAATTAGACAAACTCGATGTTTTTTTATATATATTACAGCAATCACTACGATAAAATATCTTTCAATTAGGTAGAATCGGTATAATTTAAAAGGGATTTATGTAGTACGTTTTCAAATTATAAAGATAGTGTAAGTGTTAAAAAATTAAAAGAAATGGAAATTTATTGATTATCGAGATAAAAGATATATATATATATATATTATTTATATTTGTTAACAAAATCTTTTACTGAATTAAAACAATTAAATTTAAATTACTTTTTTAATATAATATTATTAATAAGTACTTTCTTAACTGTTGTTTTAAATATAAAATAATGAAATGTATTAAAGAACTCATTGAATGTTATTTTACTACACATCTTCGCTGATGTGTACTTTCACTGGTGAAGCCTGCTTAGGTTCATCAAATTAATGTAGATAGAAAAGAAAGTAACACGTACTTAGGGTGAAAATATGAAAATATATTTATTATTAATTTGAATTGGAATATTTCACAAAATTAATTTATTTCATGTCAATGTCGGAATCATCCTCCTTTTTCAATTTATATGTTTATTTTCTCAAGACTGTTGTTTATTTGAGAGGAAAATAGAGGAGATATAAAAAAAAAAGACTGTCACTTTTTTATGCACGTGACTGATTTTTTTCTCGATTAATGTAATAAGAAATCAGATAGCAAGTGCTATGCTCCATGTTACCATAAAAATTCTATACTCCATTAATAACCCACCTTGCTCAAGAGGCAAAGCTATTATATATAATGTACTTCAACAACAAACAAATCTTGACTAAGATTTATAAAAACATCACAAATTTTTATGAAAGAATCCTCTGAGAAGATGAAGGAAAAGGAACATCCAAATATATTTTTGAATGAAGTAAAGATATATTATATATTTTTAAATATTTCGTAATTCTAAATCAATTTATGTCTATACAATTTAAAAAGTTTCTATATACGTGAAGGCGTAAGAAGAAAATATGGAAGGTGCAAGAAGAAATTCCATAACCCGGCCCAGAGTGATAAACCATTACCCTATTATATTGTGTGGTATTCTCCACTGAACATTTTCTTTGGTCGCTTAGAAATGTTATGCTTAAGCATTTAGTGAGAGTGAGAGCGAAAGCCATAGCGATATCTTCTTCGCCTAAAATATCTTCTCAACTTTCAATTCCACTCACTCTCACATTCACTCCCTCTCTATCATCTTCTTCCATGGCCGCCACCGATGACTCCCTCCGCAAATCCCTCGCCGACAAGCACGCCGCCGTCGAGACGCAGGGCAACGCCGTCCGCGCGCTAAAGGCTGGGGGAGCCCCCAAGTCGGAAATCGACGCCGCCATCGAAACCCTAAATGCTCTCAAGCTGGAGAAAACCTCCATCGAGCGCTCCCTCGTCGGCGGTTCCGACACCCGCGAAGCGTTCCGGCAGGCGGTGGTGAACACGCTGGAGCGGCGCCTGTTCTACATTCCGTCGTTCAAGATCTACCGCGGCGTCGCCGGCCTCTTCGACTACGGTCCTCCCGGCTGCGCCGTGAAATCGAACGTCCTCTCGTTCTGGCGGCAGCACTTCGTTCTTGAAGAGAACATGCTCGAGGTGGATTGCCCCTGCGTCACTCCCGAAGTCGTTCTCAAAGCCTCGGGACACGTTGACAAGTTCACCGATCTCATGGTGAAGGACGAGAAGACCGGCACGTGCTTCCGCGCCGATCACTTGCTCAAGGATTTCTGCAACGAGAAGCTTCAGCGTGACCTGACCTTGTCCTCTGACAAGGTTTCGGAGCTGAAGCACGTGCTTGCCATGTTGGATGATTTCTCTGCGGAGGAGCTTGGCGCTAAGATTAAGGAGTATGGGATTGTTGCTCCTGAGACTAAGAACGCGCTCTCTGACCCTTACCCTTTCAATTTGATGTTTCAGACTTCCATTGGCCCCTCTGGGTTGGTCCCTGGGTTCATGAGACCTGAGACTGCGCAGGGCATCTTCGTGAACTTTAAGGATTTGTATTATTACAATGGGAACAAGCTGCCTTTTGCTGCTGCGCAGATTGGACAGGCGTTTAGGAATGAGGTGAGGGTGTTTTGAAGTTGGTGTTTCTTTTGTTTAACTTGGTTTTTGTTAAGAGATTAATTTTAATACATTCTAAGTTAAGAAGTTACACACTTTTGGATAAGGTTTTCCATGCAACTATATAAGAGGAGAAAATATGGAAGTTAAGATAAATAAGGTTTTTCCAGAAACTAGTTTTTGTGTATGGGAAATTAATTTCATTTTTTATTTTTATGCTAGTGTTTATGGAGAAATTTATCTCACCAGAATCTAAGCTGTTAAACCGTTGGAATTCATAATCTTTAATACTATGACTATTTGTAATTGCACGACTGGTGGCAATGTAAAATTCTTTTCTCTTATGGGATGTGGAATGAATTGGGGTTGATATGGTTTTTGTGTGTGTAGATATCTCCACGACAAGGGCTTCTCAGAGTGCGCGAATTCACATTGGCAGAGATTGAGCACTTTGTTGACCCTCAAGACAAGTCTCATCCTAAGTACGATGAGGTTGCTGACTTGGAGTTCTTGATGTTCCCGAGGGAGCAGCAAATGTCTGGACAGACTGCCAAGAGGTTTTGTCTTCGTGATGCTGTTTCCAAGGTTGGTTTGGTTTCCTGTTTGAAGTTATCCTGGTGGTTTTTCGAGTTTCTGTTCTTATTCTGCTTTTTCATGGCATGTTCTCATCAGGGTATCGTCAATAATGAGACTCTTGGTTATTTCATTGGGAGAGTGTATCTTTTCTTGACGCGTCTTGGTGTAGACAAGGAGCGATTGAGGTTTAGGCAACATCTTGCAAATGAGATGGCCCACTATGCTGCTGACTGTTGGGATGCCGAGATTGAGTGCTCCTATGGTTGGATTGAGTGTGTTGGAATTGCTGATAGATCTGCATATGATTTGCGTGCTCACTCAGTAACCACTCTCTCTAACTCTGTGCAATGGCTTCTTTGTTACAACTGATAAATTGTTGGTTTGGGTTATTGTCGTTCACAGTGTTTTCTTTGTCGTCTTTAAATACTATCTGCTGCTATAATTCAGGGTTGATGGTGTTCAGATATCATATATAATAGCCTAAAATACATATACCTCCCTGAAGAAAGTACTTCCTCAACCTACCATCCTCGACATTTTGGTCCAGTTATGCAAAAAAGTTGTCCGTTTATTAAACTCTCCCGGTGCTTGTTTCTTTACCACCTGACCATCTCTAAGTTTAGTTTTTGGTGTTTGGGCTCTAACTAGTATTTAATTTTGTCTAAAAAATAATACTTTCACTTACAATTAAATTACATTTACATTGAGGAATGACTATACATTGATGGGGTATAATGTGTTTATTATTGAAACAAAAAGTAATAATTGCTTTATAATGTGTGAATTTCTTCATTTTCATAATGCCCATATTTGATATTGCAGGATAAAAGTGGTGTTCCACTACTGGCTCAAGAAAAATTTGCAGAACCTAAGGAAGTGGAGGTACTATTTTAATACCCAAGTTGTTTCTTTTATCAATAATATACATGACTGGTCTCTTCAACTTAATGCACCACCCTAAACAAGTATTTTGGAGATCATTGATCGAGTTGCTTTGCACATTGTTTCAGAAATTGGTTATAACTCCAGTGAAGAAAGAGTTGGGTCTGGCATTCAAGGGGAACCAGAGGATGGTGGTTGAAGCACTTGAGGTAATTAATGCTGTTATATTTTGGCGTGTTTTGTAGTACCATGTGTTGTGTCTTTTTCAAGAGCTGTTTGCATTACTTGACCTTCCAAATCTTCTCTGCAGGCAATGCCTGAGAAAGAAGCTTTGGATATGAAGGCTGCTCTGGAGTCAAAAGGGGAGGTGGATTTTCAAGTGTGTACACTTGGGAAAAATGTGACTATTAAGAAGACTATGGTGACCATTCAAAAGGAGACGAAGAAAGAGCACCAGCGAGTTTTTACGCCTTCTGTTATTGAACCATCATTTGGAATTGGACGGATAATTTATTGCCTCTTTGAGCACACATTCTACACAAGGCCAAGCAAAGCCGGTGATGAACAGTTAAATGTATTTCGCTTCCCTTCACTTGTTGCTCCAATTAAGTGTACAGTTTTCCCACTGGTTCAGAATCAGAAGTATGAGGAGGTTGCTAAACACATTTCCAAGTCATTAACCGCTGCAGGAATTTCACATAAGATTGACACTACAGGTATGTAGATGACGTTCTCTTTAATATGTAAAATATACTACAAGTTGATAATTTAGAGTATTGTAGGTTTGCAGTTTACACTCAATGATTGCATAAATACGTATAAAAAGAAGAAGTTAAATTAAGATAAAAAAGTGGATAACCTTTTAGAATTTGGAGCCCTGGAGGATTAGAGATCCTTCATTCTGACAAAGGTGAAATAAAACAAAGAAACAGAGAGAAAGAACATATTTATTGGATTGAAGCTTCTCAATTTCTCTTCCTGGCTTTTAAGGTAATCCCCACTAAATAGAAGCTAACTCCTAAGCTTCACGAATCTGTTTTTGAGCCAAATAAACCTTAAAACTATGTACTACAACAACTCTAAAGCTACTCAACCAAATTGATCTAGGGCACACCCTGTGTCCCTAAATAAGCTGCCAAACTATGTGTTACTCAATTTTCTTTTTCAAAATTAGAAATGCAACATTTTGAGTGAGGATTGAGGAACCGAGGATCGTGCTCACGAGCTTTGAGATACTAGCCACTTAAAACATCTTTGAAACTGAATGCCTTGGCAAGAACAATATTTTTTTAAATCATATTGGGTATGGCTGACGAGCAGATTTGGTTTTGCATACTCACCTGCGTTGTTTCGCTTTTGGTTTAGGCTGGGTGAAAATTTGGTCTTTAGCTACTCTGTTAAGAGTTTTTTCTTCGTAAATTTGTCCTAAATACTAATTTATATTTTTGTTTACCAACTTGTTAATATCTTCTAAAAATGTTATTTAGGTACATCAATTGGAAAACGGTATGCAAGAACAGATGAACTTGGCGTGCCATTTGCTATCACAGTAGATTCAACATCATCAGTGACTATTCGGGAGAGGGACAGCAAGGATCAAGTGCGTGTTGATGTGGAAAAAGCTGCCACTGTTGTTAAGGAGGTAACTGAAGGCCATAGGACATGGGAAGATGTGTGGTCAACTTTCCCTCATCATTCTTCTACGTCTACAGATGAATGATTGAATTTTAGTAGTCACCATCTAGGTTGACATATCATAGTTTTCTGTTGCCAAATTTTGTCTTGTTTTTGAGCTATGAATCAAACTACAGGATATTACTGATTGTCAACTAGTAGATACCCTTTTCTTTTGTTTAATATAGTTTCTGCAACATTCACAGATAAATGTTATTTTGACAATTTTTTGGTTTTCCCCTTGCTTCTCTGGGTTCTAGTTGGGGGTGAAAGTTTTTTATCTATCCTAGCTGCAATCAGAGGGAATCTGAAAAGTATTTCATTTGGCTTGACCTAGAAATTATGTTTTGCTTCGGTTTTATCTGAAATTGTTCTATTAAGCAAGTGATTTTATTTCAATGTCAAAAGAATTCCGAACTTAGTAAGGTAAATGGTTTTTTTTTTTACCTAGGAGATATAGTCCTCCCTTCTATGGTCTATGATAAATTAGTACTTTCAGATATGATTTTATGTATAAAATAGGAATCAAATTCCAAATTTCAGTAAAGAATACAAAGTTTTACGTACGTTTTCTCCAAAATTTCTTTAAAACTTTGCATTCTTAACCGAAATTATACCAAGAACACTACGAGATGAAATTTAGGACGGTTAGATATAATTTAGGATGATTAGTCGCATTTCGATCAACATATAGGTCATTATCATATTATATAGATCAAAGTCAAAAGTTACTAATTAAATTAATGTTTAAACGTAAAAAGTAGCCACCATTTTTTTTCAGGAAAAATAATAAAATTCAATGTACTATTTTTATATATCTCAACTACTATTATTTTTAGTCATTCTTTTTGTTTGCAATTGTACATAAGAATTGATGTTGATCAGAAGAATGACGAGGTGAAATGAGCACATGGAAAAGCAGATATAAGCTTATTTTATGTAGTAAAAACAAATGCATGCGTCCTCTTCAGGAAGCAATTACCACCTTAGATAAAATAATAACAATTTATTATTGCTTAATAAAAAAATTAATAAATTTCTAGTCAAACCATTTTAGAAAAATAAAAAGGCTATGGTAGTGGCATCCTTCTATCCTTTGGTTGGGATAGAATTCAAAGTGTTATTGTTCAATCAATTGAACCACTTTTCAACCACAAGTAAGCCCAATAAGATATATTATCACTAACAAGTTAGTGATTTTTAAATAGCCCAAAGTGATTGGTGGCAAAAAAGATAAGACCCAATAACGTTTTGCTTTTAAGACACTTCTTATCTTTCTCAGATGGCATTTTCATGTTTGTTTTATTTTTTTTGTAGGGGAATGGGCCACGCATAATCTTTCTTCCATGACCACAAGTGTAAAAATCATGAAAAGAGATAAAGTGAAGATAATTTGCATGAATGAACTTCAATTCCCTGTTCGCACTTATCCATTAATGCTTCTACTCGCAGGAATGAGTGGTGGAAAATGATTTACAACCTTTCATTTTGTTAATGCAATAGTACCAAATAAATAAATACTTAGAGTACTTTGTGCATAAAGTATTAGACTTAACTTAAAGCTATTTGGAAACGAAGAGAAGCACAGAACCTGTGCATGCAAAAAATAAGATTTGTAGGCTAATAATAGTAACAATCAATAAAAATATAAACCTAAATTATACATGGATATGGTGGTCTGTTGAAATCTATGATTTAAAATATATAAAGTAAAAGTAGAGATTATATGGCAGTGGTACTATAAACAAAAGCTGCTCTATATATCTTAAAAGGTTTCCCTATCAAGAAATGTAGCTAAAACTAAAATATACTCGTCGTCCATGCAAGTGACTCCACCAAGAGATCAGAGGAACAAAACTTTGATAATCATAACCAACACCGCATGGTCGCTCTTCACAGTGAAAATATGCTTCACTGTCTTTACTCTATATAATCTTTATGCTCCTCTCTTCATGAACCAACTCCAATCAACTTCAACTGTCAAGGCAAATAGTCATATCAGATTCCATTATCAGCATGAGAAGAACATTGCAAGTAAATGTGATGACTGAAAATTATGATTATCAGAACCAGATGTATCAAGGTTGAAACCAAAGTGGAGTAGGAGAAAGAATTTACAATGTTATTGCGAGGACTCCCCCAGTAAAAGCCTTGGAGGAAAATTGGGAAAACATTACAAGCTGCAAGGATATAAATCATCAACGCATGCATGCCCATCCATTCCATAAAAATAGTCATTCGTCTATAGCCACACACGTCAACCTGAAAGGAGGAGGAAACAAAACTAAGAATTCGCCAAGAAAAGAGTATAGTGTGAAATCATGCAACAATAGACCTTCAATAGTTAGAAATCTCTGTATAAACACCTATAAGGCCCTGAGGGTGTGCGTGGACGCTGAATGAAGTGTTCAATTCAAAAAATATTTATTGAATTTCTGATAATTTTAATACAATTTTAACAAAGAAAAATACATTAATTTTTTAAAAAAATGTTATATAATTTTTATTATAATTATTAAGTTAAGGAATAAATCATTTTGAATCAGTCATCAAAAACATCTTTTTATTAAAAAAACTGAAACATACTCGAGCACATAAATTTTTATTGTCAATTTATATAATTCATAATTATATAATATGTAGATTCGTGTCTCCATATCCTATAATTTAAAGATGATACATATCTCTGTGTTTATGTCCGTGTTGTATCAATATTCATGTTAATATTCATGTTAGTGTCTATGCTGTATAGATAAACATACGAAAATAAAATCTAACCATTAAGTATATTCCGACAAAGAGGATGCCAGCAGCACCAGCAGTGACGCACGTGTAACTAAGGGAGTAAAGAACTTTATTTATATCCATTCCTACAAGAAGAACAACATAACATAAATGCCAGCGGCAAAATGGTCCTGTGCAAGAAATAGGTAAAATGAGTGCATACCAAATAAGTCCAACGCAAGGCCAAAAACTACAAGACAAGAGGTTGGGATCATCCAATATATGATTCTAACTCTGTGGTCCTGCATGCAGCAACAAGGAACACAACTGAGTAACTAACAAGTTACAAGCAAAAACAGGAAAAAGATAATATAAGAGCAAGTTTTACCTTAAAATGGACAATGATATGTCCGTAGTGCAACCCCACCAAGCAAGTAACAATAGCCATCACTGAACTATAATGCCACAAAAAGGATACAAAATTAGGGACTAGAAAGAATAGCAATCATTTTTATGAACTAAATTAATATAAATTTCACATACAAGTATTGGTAATTTTTTTCTCTCTTTTTCCCCTAAGTTAGAGTGTCATAATGAGTTCACCTTAAGAGTCCTTCGGGATCAAAAGGGGCCTGACACCAAGCAGGAGCATCAGGAGGCAATGGTCCATAGTTGGGAGAATTAATGCTGCATTCCTATTGATAATGATAAAAAAGAAGGTAAAATACTTAAAAATGAAAAGCAAAAAGAAGTTGCATATTGGATCAGAAAATCTAAGATTAGAGAGAATCATACAGGCATGCGTGCATATATTGGCCTCCTGTACAGGTGTTGTATACCCAACACCGTTCTATCAATCATCCCAACTGCATTGCATGCTGGTCCAATGTCACCTCTTCGTCCACATTTAACCTACCAAACCACATTAATTCCGTTTTAAACCGATACCAGAAGTTAAATTCTCTCGAGTAACCTTGAACCAACATACGACATCTATACTCACTGAAAATGTCTTTGGCTCTGAAGAAGGTTCTGTTTGAATTTGATACTCCCAATCAGGAACGTACAATCCATATAGCAAGCAAAGATAAAGGAAGGAAATCATAAAAGCCACAACCCTGTTACAGTCAAACAGATTTAAGAAACAGGTTCAGTGGAGAAGACACTAGAATTCATTCCCAACAAAATATGGTTGAGCAAAACACATCGCAAATAAAATGCATGCCATGCATAAGACAAATAGATAATTTAAAAATATGAAATACATGTTATTGTGTTCTACAAGGTTAAAAAGTTGTATTGTTGTGCTTTTATCAAATATCAAGTAAAAAAGTAACAGTTCAAAGGAAAATTAAGCTTACCACTGGTATCGATACTTCCTTAACAGGGATGGTCCCGAATTAACAGAATCATCACTCTTGAGCCAAATTTCACACAGTGCTGCGACCAAATACGCTAACGCAATTCTCTGACATCCAATGAAGAAAATAGGGAACGATAATTAATAAGGCAAAAATATAGAAAGACAAACAGAAATTTTGATGATGAACATAAACTTTATGGGCAGTTGGGCAACTGTAAAAAAATACCATAGCCCACAAACCAACACTTAACCGGGAAAATGATTAGATGGTTAACAGTTAGTTGTTTTTAATTTATGTTCAGATTTCTTTAGAAGACACAGAAGTTGCAATTGACACTTAGGACCTGATGTTTTCTCCATTATAACCAGTCAAAAGGAGAGGCAAAGAAAACACTGGCAGAGAGAGCATACCTGCAGTATTCCCATCCATCTTATCTGTTTAATATCCACTCCATATGTCAGATCGTTCACACGATGGAAATAACCTCCTGCAGAAGGCCAATAATATTAGACATTCGAAAGAGAGATGTAACATAAATACACGATGCTATGAACAAAAACACTATCCTGTTTCAACATTCAACTCTTTAGCCTGACATACATTAAGAATAACAAATGCTAAAAAAGCTTAAATTTTAGTCAATAATACCTTGAAGAAAAAGGCCTAACACAAGAAGTTTTAGAGCCCGTAAACCTGCTTTTCTTGATGCATCCACTCTGCAAGACAGTTTCTGTTGAAGAAAAAAAAAAGGAATAAATTTGTCAACGCTGTCACAATTATTTTACTATTCATTGTTAAGTTATATATCAGTTACAACTGCATACCTTGTATGTGAGAGCGAGGGAAACGCCAACAATAAATAGGAAAAACGGCATGACATAATCAGCTAGTGTTAAACCATTCCATGGGGAATGATTGAGCGCTGGAATGAGTCCACCGGCATCATCAACCAGTATCATCAGCTGTGCATCCAGATATGATCATTTCAGTTAAAGAAATTTAAAACATGAAGAAAAAAATTAAAAGTCAAATTGTCTGTCTGAGATATTAACACATCTTGAGTTTCTAAAACACATATTCCATTTGGCCTAAAAATTAAATATCAAAGGTCCATTGGGATTACCATCTGCGTGATAATGAGTGATTAATAAATTCTATGATTCTTGAAAACAGCACAACTTAATTATCTCCATCCAGTCCAATTTTATCAGGCGCACCAAACAATGTCTAGAGTCTAAAAGAATATCAAATGGCAAATAATTACTTAAACAAATGTCTAATAGAGTTTATTGAAATAAAATTCACTTAATTAACAATCATCTTAGGCTTCTTAGTGAGTGATGCATATTTGCCAACAACATTGGATATGCATGTAACTTCTAACACGTACAATGATCCAATGCATTATGCTGTTTTCCAAAGCGAATGGCAAACATTGCGTTTCTTCGTCATCACCAATTCAAAAAGTAATACAAAAGTAGGTCATAGTGGTGACCAGTCGGTATTACTTCTAACCGATTCCACGTTATGCTACCACCACCACTTGCATGATGCATTAGTAACCTAAAATTAAACAAGATAACCAATAGGAAATTTCTGATTAACCTAATCCATTTACAATGGTTTCTTTCTGTGGCCTCGGTTAGAACTACCGTATCAAGCCATGCGTGAAAAGTGGTGAAACTGAGGTCAAAACAGAACTTCTATACGCAAAAACTGACGTTCACTTTTCGGGAGTGGCCAAACATCACTTTGACTGATAATATATTTTTATCTTCGTTGAGAATATCGTGAATTTTTTAGTTAATGATGATTGAAGTGTAAAGCAGGTTGAGAGCCAAAAAAAGTACTTTTATTCTCATTTAGGAATCATTTTTGCTACTATGAATATATTTTTTTTCTACAATTAAACCTGAATGTTAAACGACGAAAAAAATAATAATTAATCAGAGAAGAAACCTAATAACAAGAGGCAGTTACGAAAGTGCTCAATTTTGGGGGTTGGGATATATACTATTTATTTCTCAAATCAATAATCAACAATTACAAAAGCTATTTTTTCCACTGAAATCGTATTAAGAATTTGAAACGTTATTAAAAAACTACTATTTAATACACGAAGAAGATAAATACAAGAATAACAATAATGGAAAACAATAGAAAGTGTAAATATATTATAACTATAATCAGAGAATATTGTGAAAATTATTCCAACGGGCAAGTAGCCGTAAAGCTGTTTCAATAGATTGCTCCCAAAGAAGAGTAAAGAGAAACAACCCAAAGTCTCCAAAAACGGTGGGGGATCAAAACAAATAGTTTATATAATTAGAAATGCAGTTTCAGATAAGAGAATAAAAAAAATTAAAATAAGAAGAACAAAAAGTGGTGGGAAATGTTGGTTCGGGTTAAAAGTAAAATGGGAGAATATTGAGGAATTTGATAAAAAGGGGACAAAGTAGCCGTAGTGCTATTTATATGGACGGCTTTCCGAATGACAAGAGATGAGTAACACACCATATCTCCATATAACACCAAACAAACAAACAAACGCTATTCTTTTCTTCAAAGTAAAGCAACATAGCTTTAACACGTGCACACAATTTGCATTGCAATTTCGATTCTCTGCGATCACAAATCAAAGCCATGATAGAAAAAAAAAATCCCAAGAATCTCTCCCTTCAATCAATCAACCTTTCCACCCCTCCAATTATAACAACCATTAGTGATTACTGGTGCGCATTGCGCAACTACAGCCCCTTATCCTCCACTCTTTTAAAATCCAACAAGAAAGGAAAGAAAGACGAAACCACTAAAACGACGTCGTTTGTCCCTTCCCAAAATTGCGAGGAAGGAAGCCTCGCAGCGTATTCCGTGACTGTTATGTTTCTCGCAACACATTTTGCAAAGCGTAACTAAATTCCTAATTAAGAATTAATCTCGTTTCGAACTCAAAAAGAAACGGAGATAAGTTGGGTCCCACACCCACCGCGAAATCTAAGGGCTAACTTTAAAAAAAAATTAATCCAAACATGGCAGATTAGGTGATTAACATAACAGCTAAAACAAATCTAATAACAAGAAATAAGCATTTATTTTCTTAACAGTAAAAAAAAAAAAAAACAGAGGATGAGAGAGATTACCGCGACGGTGAGGCCACGAAAAACATCGAGGGAAACTAGCCGCGGAGGTTTGGTTAGAGTGTGTGGCTGGTTCCTGGAGGAGGTGGATGGTTGTTCCTGAACGTTATGAATGTGAAGCGGAGTGGTTTGAGCAATGGCGGAAGAAATAGTTAGAGATCTTGATTCGGAGATCTGGCTATGGGGAAGTGCCATCTCCACGTCATCTTCTTCATCGTCGAAGTTCTTTATAGCCTCGTAACTCGCCATCTCCCTGATTAACAACAATGCTTCTTCCTGTTCTTCCTGATTCTTCCTGATTCTCTTGCTACCATATATTTATACACGCATCTACATGTTTAATCCAATCAAAGAAACAGATGAATAATGATAATGATAACGAATGATTAGGAGAATCCCTCTTTGTGAGTGAGTGATGAAAAAAGAAATAGAGAAAAGGTGCTCTTACTTGAAGGAACAATGCAGTAGTTGAAGGAGTTTTCTTCTTCTTCTACTTTTTTCTTCTTCTTCTTCTTCTCCTTCTTCTTCTTCTTCTTCCCTTCCTTCTACTCTTCCCTCAACTTCTTCTTTCTTCGTTGCCTTCTTTTTTTCCCTTCTCCCTCGCTTTTATAGCCAATTTCAATACACACAATTTTGATAATTTTCCGTCTCTTATTCCTCTATTTATTATTTATTATAAAGCATAACATAAATATGTATATATGCCCCATAAAAAATAAAAAAATAAAAAGCTTCCTAGGATAAAAATGTGTAACTCATTTTTAAAATTTAAAATAAAAATCGAAAAAAAAATTAATTAAAATTGCACTTAATTTATATTTATTTAAAATATATTATATTTTTATTGTTGATTTGTGTGCCACTTACCATAAACCATTAACTATTAACCAAATTACCACGCTCTTGTTACCCCCTCATCCACACCAAGGCCACTCCTTATTCCCAACAATATATATTCTACTAATAAGCTATGAGCCTCCTAAACGTTTATTAAATGTCGAGTTCGTGTTAGATACATCTATCGGACACGACATAACGTGTATAATATGTATTGATAAAGTATTTAATTTAAAAATATTTATTATATTTTTTATAATTTTATATGATTTTAACATAATTTTAAAAAATGAAATATATTAATTTTTTAAAAATTTAAATTTATTGTATAAA
>Ga0123341_1000488_pt1 | contig 24176 bp, 22 predicted proteins | sample Turbeapinknodule_FD_89959 | JGI IMG/M metagenome (GOLD analysis project Ga0123341, IMG submission 89959) | Root nodule microbial communities of legume samples collected from Mexico - Turtle bean Mexico pink nodule | ecosystem: Host-associated > Plants > Roots > Nodule | place: Mexico: Nepantla...
GCAAGTCGCTGAACGAAATCAAGGAAGTTCTCGCTTCCATGGGCCTGCACCTCGGCATGGAAGTGCCGGCATGGCCGCCCGAGAACATCGAAGATCTCGCCAAGCGTTACGAAGACCAGTACTGAGAAAACAAAAGGCAGGCTCTTTCGGCTGCCTTTCCCCGTCAAACAGCAGGCCGATCGCCTGCATGTGCCAGGAAACGGCAGGCCCAATTAACGTAAGGGCACCTGCAATAAAGGAGAATAGCAATGCGCCATGGTAAAGCCGGCCGCAAGCTGAATAGAACTGCAAGCCACCGCAAGGCGATGTTCGCCAACATGGCGGCTTCGCTGATTACCCACGAACAGATCGTCACGACCCTGCCGAAGGCCAAGGAAATCCGTCCGATCGTCGAGAAGCTCGTCACGCTCGGCAAGCGCGGCGACCTGCATGCTCGCCGTCAGGCGATCTCGCAGATCCGCGATGCTGCCGTCGTTTCGAAGCTGTTCGACACGATCGCAACGCGTTACGCCACCCGCAACGGCGGCTACCTGCGCATCATGAAGGCCGGCTTCCGCCAGGGCGACAATGCCGCCATGGCCGTTGTCGAATTCGTTGATCGCGACACCTTCGCCAAGGGCGCGGCCGACAAGGCCCGCGTCGCTGCCGAAGAGCAGGCCGTCGCCGCTTAAGGTTTCCGCTCCGTCGGATAGAAACAGCCGGGCTCACAAAGCCCGGCTGTTTTCGTTTTTGCAGCGGTCACGGATGAAAGCGACGCCAGCCTGAGATGGCAGGCAGCACCTCTCGAAAATTCGATATCTCCACCTCAACCGTCCGATGATACAGGTCAGGTTCAAGTGCGCGAAATCATCCAAACTCGCTCTCAAGCGCAGTTCCTTCGCCTTGCAGCTCTGCTTGTGGTGATCGTGCTTGGGCTGGCACTCAGACGGTTCGGCTATGCGGTCGATCTGCCCTTCGTCGTCGTCAAATATGGTGGATCGGCACTCTGGGGGGCGATGGTCTATCTGCTGGTGGCGCTGATCGTTGCACGGTCCCGGCCGGCAGTCCTTGCCATCATCGCGCTGTTCATCGCGATCTCAGTGGAATTGTTTCGGCTCTATCACACGACCCTGGCTCGACGCGTTTCGGCTGACCACGGCAGGCGCGCTGCTGCTTGGCCGGATATTCTCGCTGTGGAATATGCTGGCCTATGCAATCGGCATCGCCGCGGCCTGGGCCGTCGATCCCGCCCGTCGGGCGGCGATTGCTCCTCGCCGGTAAGCCGGCCGTCTCACGAAGCTGAGACCATCGCGCGATTGCGCGTCCGCCCCTGACCTTTTTTCCGGCTGCGTGCGATCGGGCGCCAGGAGCGGTAGAGAATGAGCGCGATGATCAGCCCGACGTAGATATATTGCTCGAGGTCGAGGATCTTGGTCGAGAGCGCGAAGTGCAGCGCCCCACAGGCGGCGATGATGGTGACGAGGCGGTGCAGCCAGATCCAGCTTTTGCCGAGGCGGCGGATCGAAATATTGTTGGATGTCACCGCCAGTGGAATAAGCATCGCAAGTCCGGCCATGCCGAACATGATGAAGGGGCGCTTCAGCACGTCGTTGATCACGGCATGAATATCCATCGCCTGGTCGAGCACCATGTAGACGGTGAAATGCATCAGCGCATAATAGAAGGTCAGAAGGCCGAGGGCGCGGCGATAGCGCAGATAATTCCAGCCGAGGAGCTCGCGGGCAGGGGAAACGGCAAGGGTTGCGACCAAGAAACGGATCGTCCAGATGCCGAGAAAAAGCTCGAAGGTCTTGACCGGATCGGCGCCGAGCTGATCGGTCGCGCCGAGATAGAAAGTCCAGGCTGCCGGCACGAGGCCAACGACATAAAGCAGCCAGACGGAGGCGGGCTGCCAGCGCTTCGGGATGGCAAACGACAATTCCGCCATCAGAAATTCGCCTTCAGATCCATGCCGGCATAAAGGCTCGCTACCTCGTCGGCATAACCGTTGAAGGGCAGGGTGGGGTGGCGGCTTGCGCCAAAGAAGCCGCTTTCGCCGATGCGCCGCTCGCTCGCCTGGCTCCAGCGCGGATGGTCGACTGAAGGATTGACGTTGGCGTAGAAGCCGTATTCCTGCGAATTGGTTACCTGCCAAGTATTCTTCGGCTGCTGGTCGGTGAGCGTGATCCTGACAATCGACTTGATGCCCTTGAAGCCATATTTCCACGGCACGACGAGGCGGACCGGTGCGCCGTTCTGGTTCGGCAGCGTTTCGCCATAGAGCCCGACGGCGAGCAGCGTTAGCGGATGGCTCGCCTCGTCCAGGCGCAGGCCCTCGACATAGGGCCAGTCGAGCGACTGGAAGAAGCCCTTCTGCCCCGGCATCTCGTCGGGCCGCACCACGGTTTCGAAGGCGACATATTTGGCGCTGCCGAGCGGCTCCACCTTGTCGAGCAGCGCTGCCAGCGGAAAGCCGTCCCAGGGAATGACCATCGACCAGGCCTCGACGCAGCGCATGCGGTAAGTGCGCTCCTCGATCGGGAATTCCTTGATCAGCGCCTCGAGGTCGAAGGTGCCGGGTTTGTTGACCATGCCGTCGACCTTGATCGTCCAGGGCAGGGGCTTGAAATCGCCGGAATTGGCTGCGGGATCGCCCTTGTCGAGGCCGAACTCATAGAAGTTGTTGTAGGTCGTGACGTCCTTGATCGGCGTCGGCTTCTCGTCGACCTTGTACTTGCTCTCGACGGCGGAAAGCGCAGCCGCACTCGCCTGGCCGGCGCTGTAGAGCGCCATGGCGCCAAGTGCTGCCGCGCCCAGGAATTCACGACGGCGCAAGTAGATCTGGCGCGGCGTGATCTCCGACGGCGCGATCTTGGGGGGGCGATAGCTGGGCATCTCGAAAACCTCCAGGGCGGATTTCCTGAATATAGTCTCTAAACGAACCGCCCGCATATTCGGATTAGTGTCTATGCCTTGAATAACACCGCCGGGAAGCCAATTTTTTGTGTTCGGCTGTGATGGAATAGGCTGTAACCAAACCGCTCGCCGAACCGTATATCAGCAATGGTGCTCAAGGCGGTTCGCCAATGCCTGTCGCCCGGAAGTGTGCAGCGGTTCCGGGATAACGACATGCATGAAAACAACAAGCTAAAGCGCGTTGCATGAAGCAAGTTCGATGCGAGGCGCTTTAGGCACCGTACCGGATTTGCCCTTGCCGGTAGTGACAGCCCCCGTCGATTGGATTAGGACAATTCCAAAAGCAGCGTTGCCCGGCCGCAGGCTCAATGCCGCCCCGCTTCGCCTGATGATTTCCGACACGTCGAGGAAGACACCGATGCCAGCTTACCGTTCCAGAACCACGACCCACGGCCGCAACATGGCAGGCGCGCGCGGCCTTTGGCGCGCCACGGGCATGAAGGATTCGGATTTCGGCAAGCCGATCATCGCGGTGGTGAATTCCTTCACCCAGTTCGTACCCGGCCACGTCCACCTGAAGGACCTCGGCCAGCTCGTTGCCCGCGAGATCGAGGCGGCCGGCGGTGTCGCCAAGGAATTCAACACGATCGCCGTCGATGACGGCATCGCCATGGGCCATGACGGCATGCTCTATTCGCTGCCCTCGCGCGAACTCATCGCCGACAGCGTCGAATACATGGTCAATGCCCATTGCGCCGACGCCATGGTCTGCATCTCCAACTGCGACAAGATCACCCCCGGCATGCTGATGGCGTCGCTGCGCCTCAACATCCCGACGGTCTTCGTCTCCGGTGGTCCGATGGAAGCCGGGAAGGTCGTGCTGCACGGCAAGACGCACGCGCTCGACCTCGTCGACGCGATGGTCGCCGCAGCCGATGACAAGATCAGCGATGAGGACGTCCAGACCATCGAACGCTCGGCCTGTCCGACCTGCGGTTCCTGCTCCGGCATGTTCACCGCCAATTCGATGAACTGCCTGACGGAAGCGCTCGGCCTGTCGCTGCCCGGCAACGGCTCGACGCTCGCCACCCACGCCGACCGCAAGCGCCTCTTCGTCGAGGCTGGCCATCTGATCGTCGATCTCGCCCGCCGTTACTACGAGCAGGACGACGTCAAGGCCCTGCCGCGCACCATCGCCTCGAAGCAGGCCTTCGAGAATGCCATGGCGCTCGATATCGCCATGGGCGGCTCGACCAATACGGTCCTGCACATCCTGGCTGCCGCCCATGAGGGCGAGATCGATTTCACCATGGCCGATATCGACGCGCTGTCGCGCCGGGTGCCGTGTCTGTCGAAGGTCGCACCGGCCAAGAGCGATGTTCATATGGAAGACGTCCACCGCGCCGGCGGCATCATGTCGATCCTCGGCGAACTCGACAAGGGCGGTCTCTTGAACCGCGATTGCCCGACCGTGCATGCCGAGACGCTGGGCGATGCGATCGACCGCTGGGATATCACCCGCACCAACAGCGACACCGTCCGCAACTTCTATCGCGCCGCCCCCGGCGGCATCCCGACCCAGGTCGCTTTCAGCCAGGAGGCCCGCTGGGACGAACTCGATACCGACCGCGAAAATGGCGTCATCCGCTCGGTCGAACATCCTTTCTCGAAAGACGGCGGCCTTGCCGTGCTCAAGGGCAACCTTGCGGTCGACGGCTGCATCGTCAAGACGGCCGGCGTCGATGAATCGATCCTGAAATTCTCCGGCCCGGCCCGCGTCTTCGAAAGCCAGGATGCCTCGGTCAAGGCGATCCTCGCAAACGAGGTCAAATCAGGCGACGTCGTCGTCATCCGCTATGAAGGCCCGAAGGGCGGCCCCGGCATGCAGGAAATGCTCTATCCGACGAGCTATCTGAAGTCGAAGGGCCTCGGCAAAGCCTGTGCGCTGATCACCGACGGCCGCTTCTCCGGCGGCACCTCCGGCCTGTCGATCGGCCACGCCTCGCCGGAGGCGGCCAATGGCGGCACGATCGGCCTGGTGCGCGAAGGTGACATGATCGATATCGACATCCCGAACCGCACGATCAGCCTGCGCGTCAGCGAGACCGAACTTGCCGCCCGCCGCGCCGATCAGGACGCCAAGGGCTGGCATCCGACAGAAGTGCGCAAGCGCAACGTCACGACGGCGCTGAAGGCCTATGCGGCCTTCGCCACGAGTGCCGACCGCGGCGCCGTGCGTGATCTGAACGCGCGCTGAGCGGTTTCGAACCTACGACCCGCTGATTAAGAGTCAGCTGCTCTCGCAACCGGTCGCTTTCAAAGCGGCCGGTTGATGTTTTTGTAGGTCTCGCCGAGCTGCTTCAGCCGCTCATCATAGGCAGACTTGATACAGACGGCATCCGCCGCGCATTCCTGTCGTTTCTTCAGCCATGCGGTCTGCTCGTCCTGCAATGTCCCGCGCGAGCCCATCGCCAGCAGACCGGAGAGCAGTTCGAAGGTCGTCACCATTTTCACGTCGGCATCGTTGAGCGCGCGGTTGTCGCAGATCGTCTTTTCGTCCGGCTTCAATTCCTTTGCATCGCAGTCGAAGCTTGCCGCCATAGCCATATCCGACGCGAAGATCGAAATCGCAAAACCAAAACCCATCATCACCGCTTTTGCCGTCATCATTCCTATCCCTGTTGCTTCCGGTCAAACCAGTTTGCGCAATGCCAGAGCCAGGAAGATGATGCAGGTAAGCCAGACGGCAAGGATGAAGATCAGCCCGGCCCGGCCGGAAGGGCGCTCGATGCGTCTTGCCGCCTCGGCACGAAGCTCGCTCATCACCTCAGCCGGGACAAGCCGCGTCGCCAGCAGGATGCCAAGCGGCACGATCAGCAGATCGTCGAGATAGCCGAGCACGGGAATGAAATCGGGGATGAGATCGACGGGTGACAGCGCATAGGCGGCAACGGCGCCGGCCACCGCTTTCGCATACCAGGACACGCGCCGGTCTCTGGCTGCAAGCCACAGGGCGACGATGTCACGCTTCAGTGACTTCGCCCAGATTTTGGCCTGTGATATCAGTTGCATGGACAATCTTCCTGAATCAAGTTCGCAGCGACTTCAAGACATTCCTTTGCCTTATTCTTCCATGCTTCCGCCCTCTTTCCTTTCTAGCGTCTGACGCTACAACGTTGCTCAAGAGGATTCAAAAAGGATACCCATGCAAGGCCTGTTCAAACGCGCCTCCGTTTCGCTGTTCGCTCTGACACTGCTTCTGCCGGCTGCGGCTGAAGCGCAAACGGCAAAGACCGTGCCCGAGAGCCAGATGCAAATGCAGCTCTCCTTCGCGCCGCTCGTCAAGCAGACGTCGGGCGCCGTCGTCAATGTCTATGCGGAGAAAACCGTCCAGCGGCAGTCACCCTTTGCCGGCGACCCCTTCTTCGAGCAGTTTTTCGGCCAGCAGATGCCGAACCGTTCGGAGAAGCAGTCATCGCTCGGCTCTGGCGTCATCGTCGAGGCGAACGGCACTGTCGTGACGAACAATCACGTCATCGAAGGCGCCGACGACATCAAGGTGGCGCTGACGGATGGCCGCGAATTCCCCTGCAAGGTGGTGCTGCGCGATGACCGCGTCGACCTCGCGGTACTGAAGATCGATACCAAGGAGAGTTTTCCGACATTGCCCATCGGCAATTCCGATGCCGTCGAGGTCGGCGATCTTGTCCTGGCGATCGGCAACCCCTTCGGCGTCGGCCAGACGGTGACGAGCGGCATCGTTTCGGCGCTTGCCCGCAACCAGGTGGTGAGGAACGAGTTCGGCTTCTTCATCCAGACCGATGCCTCGATCAACCCCGGCAATTCCGGCGGCGCCTTGATGAACATGAAGGGCGAACTGATCGGCATCAACACGGCGATCTTCTCGCGCGGCGGCGGTTCGAACGGCATCGGCTTTGCCATTCCCGCCAATCTCGTCAAGGTCTTCCTCGCCTCGGCCGATGCCGGCGTCAAATCCTTCGAACGACCCTATGTCGGCGCGAGCTTCGATGCCGTGACCTCGGAAGTGGCTGAAGCGCTGGGGCTCAACAAGGCTCGCGGCGCGCTGGTCGTCAAGGTTTCGGAAGGCGGACCGGCGGCCAAGGCCGGCTTGAAGGCCGGCGAAATCGTCACCGCCGTCGACGGTATATCCGTCGAACATCCGGATGCGCTGCTCTACCGCCTGACGACGGCCGGTCTCGGCAAATCGGTCAAGCTCACCGTCGTCGAGAACGGCCGCGAGGAGCAATTGCCGCTGACGCTCGATCGCGCCCCGGAAACCTCGCCGCGCGACCAGCGCACGATCGGCGGGCGCACCCCCTTTAGCGGCGCAGTCGTCGAGAACCTGTCGCCGCGGGTCGCCGACGAGCTGCGCATGCCGCCGGAATCGGCAGGCGTCGTCGTATCCGAGGTGAAAGAGGATTCGCCGGCCGCCCGTCTCGGTTTTGAGCCGAAGGATATCATCGTCTCGATCAACGGCACGGAGGTGAAGTCGACCAGCGAACTGTCCCAAATCGCTGACAGCGACCCCGGCCTCTGGCGGGTCGAGATCGAGCGCGATGGTCAGCGCATCCGGCAGTTCTTCCGATGAGCAACGATCTCTTCGCGCCGCGTGTTCCGGAGGAGGTGGCCGCCAGGCGGCCGCTTGCCGACCGGTTGCGGCCGAAGACGCTTGCTGATGTCACCGGCCAGGAACATCTGACCGGTGAAGACGGCGTCCTGAAAAGGATGATCGAAAGCGGCTCGCTCGGCTCGATGATCTTCTGGGGCCCGCCCGGCACCGGCAAGACGACGGTGGCGCGGCTGCTGTCCGGCGAGGCGGGGCTGGCCTTCGAGCAGATATCGGCGATCTTTTCCGGCGTCGCCGATTTGAAGAAGGTGTTCGAGACGGCCCGCCTGCGGCGAATGGATGGCCGCCAGACGCTGCTCTTCGTCGACGAGATCCATCGTTTCAACCGCGCCCAGCAGGATAGTTTCCTGCCTGTTATGGAGGACGGCACCGTCATCCTCGTCGGCGCTACCACCGAAAACCCGTCCTTCGAGCTCAACGCCGCTCTCTTGTCGCGGGCCCGCGTGCTGACCTTCAAGTCGCATGACGAGGAGAGCCTGGAGGAATTGCTGAAGCGCGCCGAGGCGATCGAGCAGAAGCCGTTGCCGCTGACCGAAGAGGCGCGCATCAGCCTGATCCGCATGGCCGATGGCGACGGCCGCGCGGTGCTGACGCTGGCCGAAGAGGTTTGGCGCGCCGCGCGCGAGGGCGAGAGCTTCGATACCGAGGGCCTGACGCGCATCGTCCAGCGTCGCGCTCCGGTCTACGACAAGGCGCAGGACGGCCATTACAATCTGATCTCGGCGCTGCACAAGTCCGTGCGGGGTTCGGATCCCGATGCCGCGCTCTATTATCTCGCCCGCATGTTCGATGCCGGTGAGGATCCGCTTTATCTCGGCCGGCGGCTGGTGCGCATGGCGGTGGAAGATATCGGCCTTGCCGATCCGCAGGCGCTGGTGATCTGCAACGCCGCCAAGGATGCCTATGAGTATCTCGGCTCCCCCGAAGGGGAACTGGCGCTCGCCCAGGCCTGCGTCTATCTCGCCACCGCGCCGAAATCGAATGCCGTCTACACCGCATTCAAGGCGGCAAGCCAGGCCGCCAAGCAGAACGGCTCGCTGCTGCCGCCCAAGCACATCCTCAATGCGCCGACCAAGCTGATGAAGGGCGAAGGCTACGGCGAGGGTTACCGCTACGACCATGATGAACCCGACGCCTTTTCCGGCCAGGATTATTTCCCAGAGAAGATGGGCCGCCAGACCTTCTACGATCCGCCGGAACGCGGCTTCGAGCGCGATATCCGCAAGCGGCTGGAATGGTGGGACAAACTTCGCAAGGAGCGCAATCCGCGCTGACGCCTCTCGGCCCATCCTGTTGGCGAACCGGGCTCAGCCGCCAAGCGCGATCGCGATTGCGACCAGAAGCAATCCGAGACAAGTCATCGTCATCCCCGCATACAAAGGCCTGCCGCCTGAAAATCTCGCCCAGGCATAGCCCGTCACAAACAGCAGCATGATGAGAAACAGATTGCTGGTTCTCAAGGCAACGTGTGCATTGTCGATGAGAAGGAGGGGCATAACGGCCGGAATGGAGGTGGCCGAGACAAGGACGAAGACCGCGATTGCGGCCAACAGATCACCTTTCGACAGGGACACCTTCACAGGATCGGCCCGGCCTGCGAGCGTCAGGAGTGATCGATAGAGTGCCTCCGCATCGGCGCCCTTTGCGGAGAACGGTGCTTTTTCAATCGGAAATTCCTTCGCAATCACCATGAGCGCCGCAGATTCGGTTCTGGCGGCTTTGATTTGCCGAAAAAGCCGAAGCCGCCTGCTTTTGTAAAATGTCGCCCCCAGATAGAACAAGACGGCGTCGATGATCCCCCAGGCCACGTTGCAGCCGATCGTTGCAACGACCAGATCGTCGACATTTAACCCTTCTTTTTCAAAAACCAGCCTCGAACCGACCGTCAATGTCAGCGCCATAATCAATCCGAAAAGGACTTCACCGAGCGCATCGCCAGGATCAATGATGTTGGTGATACGTCCGATCAGGTTCGAAGTCATGAACTGCTTCCGACGTGATGAAGCAACCGGTGGCGCCGCGGCGTGGGGCCTTGCGACCGTGACTGTGATCGACTTGGCAGCCGGATTCATTGATCGTGATCAAAGGTCAGGACGATTGGGCGTGTCGTGTCACGGTTTTCGCGTGGAGACGCGGTGCTGTAAAGCTCAGGAAGCCCGCGGCGTCTTCTGATTTGGCGGCCCGGCGATCACCTTGACGGAAGAGTCCGCCAGCCCGTGATGGCCTTCCATATCGACGACGATATGCCAATGGCCGCTTTCCGGAACGGCGATCTTGATCGGCGATTTGCGTGCCACGCCGCCGATATACTTGAAATCGAGAACCTCGGTGAAGCGCTGGAAATTCGGCGCCGTCATCAGCCGAACATTGTTCACCGCATTCAACGACACCTCGACGATCGTTCCGGCGCGTTGTTCCTTGAGATCGTAATGGGTGAAGCGGAAGTTCGGTTTCGGCATCGGTCTCGTTGTGTCTGAAGTCTCTGGGACGAGATTTTACCAGTATGCCGGTTAAGGAAAAGTTGGAAATCGATCTGAAGGCCCGATCGGAGAAATCTCGAGGCACAGTGTCGGAAACGCCGGGCCGCCGCCGTCCTTGCGATATCCAAGCAAAAACGGAGCAAGGACATGTCGAAGATGAGGCTGATTTCGATGATCGCAACCGCTGCCGCATTCCTGGCGGCGCCCGATATGGCAGGCGCCGGTGGCGCGGCTGGTATCGAGGAAAAGGCGGTCGCACCGATCGTCAGGAAGGGAAGTCTGCCGGTCAACGGCATCGACTATTATTACGAGATCCGCGGCGAGGGCGAACCGCTGCTGCTGCTTCACGGCGGTCTCGGACAGATCGAGATGTTCGCGCCTGTCATGCCTGTTTTCACCGACCACCGGCAGGTGATTGCCGTCGATCTGCAGGGGCATGGCCGCACGCCGCTCGGCAAGCGGCCGATCGACCTTGCGGCAATCGGCGCCGATCTTGCGATCCTGGTGAAGCAACTCGGTTACGACAAGCTCGACGTCTTCGGCTATTCCTTCGGCGGCGGGGTGGCGCTGAACATGGCGGCGAACGCGCCCGACCAGGTGCGCCGCCTGGTGATCCTCTCGGCGCCCTATGCGCAGAACGGCTTCTTCCCGGAGATGTTGCCGCAGCAGGCGGCCGTCGGCGCCGGCATGGCCGAGATGATGAAGGACACGCCGATGTTCCTCTCTTACAAGGCGGTGGCGCCCGACGTTTCCGAATTTCCCAAGCTGCTCGACGCCATGGGTGCGCTGATGCGCGAACCCAAGGATTATAGCGATGCCGTCGCCAAGCTCACCATGCCGGTCATGCTGATCTATGGCGATGCCGATATGATCCGCCCCGAACATATGATCGACTTCTACCACAAGCTCGGCGGCGGCCTGCGCGATGCGGGCTGGATGCGGGAGAACCTGTCGAAGAACCGGCTGGCGATCCTGCCCGATCTCACCCACTACGAGACCTTCGCTTCGCCGCTGATGGCGAATGTGGCGATGACTTTCCTCGACGGCGGCGGCAAGGCGCCGAACTGGGCCGAGCAGGTTGGGAAATAAGCGAGAGCGGCCGGATTTATCCCGGCCGCACTATCCCGCATCAGCTGCCGCGCCGGTTTTCCCGGTCCAGCTGCGTCACCAGCGCCAGGATGGTTTCCGATACCGGGGTCGGCACGGCAGTCAGGCGTCCGAGCGCCACCAGCATGCCGACCAGCGGCGTGATTTCGAGCGGCTTGCCGCCCATCAGATCCTGCAGCATTGATGTCCGAACGCCGCCGATGTGGCGCGATTGTTCCAGTCGCTGCTCGACTGTCATGGAAAAGTGCGCGCCGAGCGCATCGCCGACCGCGCGCACTTCCTTCATGACTTTGCTCACCATGTCCATCAGCGCCGGGTCCGCCAGGATGTCTGTCATCAGCGCCCGGGTCAGAGCGCTGATCGGGTTGAAGGCGGCGTTGCCCATCAACTTGCTCCAGATTTCGCTGCGGATTTCCGGCGTGGTCGTAATGTTGAGATCGGCGCCGGTCAGCACCGCTGCTATGGCCTCCAGATCGGCAGACATTTCGCCGGAGGGCTCGCCGAGCACGAAGCGGCCTTTGTGGGAAAGCTGGATCTCACCCGGGTTGACCACCTCAGCGCCTTGATAGGCGACGCAGCCAATCGCCCGCTCCGGGCCGATCAGCCGCCAAATCCTGCCGCCTGGATCGAGTTCGTCGAACTGCAGTTCCGCATGCCTGCTATTGGTATCGCGATGGAAATACCACCACGGAATGCCGTTGAGGATCATGACGACACGGGTGCCCTGCCTCAGGAGACCGGCGATTCCCTCGGCGGCGGCCGCCAACTGATGCCCCTTGAGACCGGTGATGACGAGATCCTGCGGCGGCAATGTCGTTGGATCGTCGGTCGCCGTCAGGCGAACGTTGAGCGGCGTTTCCGCATCGGCTTCGCGCAGGCTGAGACCATGCCTGCGGATGGCGTCGAGATGCGCCCCGCGCGCGACGACAGAGATGGTGGTGTCGTTTCCGGCTCTGCGGGCGAGCTTGGCGGCAATAGCGCCGCCGAGGGCGCCGGCGCCATAGATCGAGATGGTTTTTATCGGCATGCATCGCCTCTTCATGGTCGTGGTCGAACCTAGACTTAGGTCATCCCCAGCATAAGGCGAATGTTGATTTTGCCGCTTCAGACCGAGACCGTTGCCTCGCTCGGAAAATCCGTCGACAAAGCAAGCTCACGCCAGGCGGCTAGTTCCTTTTCGACGCTGGCATGCTGCGCCTCGATCATCGCCACCGTATCGCTGCCGAAGGGCATGCGTAGCGGCGGGTTGGCCGAATTGACCATCGTCACGATGCCGGCAGCGAGTCTGGCGGGGTTGCCGGGCTGGGCATGATTGGCGTCGGCGGCGAAATTGCGCATGTTGCCGGCCGGCGTGCCTTCGTAATCGGCAATGGAGGCCGGGCTGATCGCCAGCGACGTGTCGGCGAGGAAGTCCGTGCGGAAGAAGCCGGGCTCGATGATCGTCACCTTGATGCCGAAAGGTTCGAGTTCGGCCGCCATCGATTCGGACAGGCCCTCGACGGCGAATTTCGTCGAACCGTAGATGCCCCAGCCGGGATAGCCGAAGTAACCGCCGATCGAGGAGAAGTTCAGCACGTGGCCGGAACGCTGGCGGCGCATATAGGGGAGCACCGCGCGCGTCACCTTCAGCAGGCCGAAGACATTCGTAGCATAGAGCTTTTCGATCTCTTCGGCGGTGGCTTCCTCGACGGCGCCGAGCAAGCCGTAGCCGGCATTGTTGGCAAGAACGTCGATGCGTCCGAAGCGAGCGATGCCGGCAGCCGCGGCCTCTTTTGCCTGTGCCTCGTTGGTGACGTCAAGGGCGACGGCAAGCAGGTTCGGATGATCGCCGAACTGCTCGGTCACGGTCTTCGGGTTGCGAGCGGTGGCGATGACGGCATCGCCGGCGGCGAGGGCTTCCTTGGTCATCAGCGCGCCGAAGCCGCGGGATGCACCGGTGATGAACCAGACTTTCATGACGAATTCCTTTCGGGCTGCTTTGTTTCGTTTGCGTCGCATCTCTGTGCCGACGGGGTGAATTTGACCGAAAATCCGCTGATGTATAAGATTTGTTATTCTCGAAACTATGATGAGTGTAATTCAGCAATGCGCGCCACCGAACTTTCCGAGTTCGCAGCCTTTTCAGCCGTCGCGCGGCATAAGAGCTTTCGCAAGGCGGGCGAGGAGCGGGGTGTCACCGCCTCTGCGATCAGTCATGCCGTGCTCAACCTCGAAGATCGAATCGGTATCCGCCTGCTCAACCGCACGACACGCAGCGTCTCGCTGACCGAGGCCGGCGAACTTCTGATGTCGCATCTTGATCCGGCCTTCGGGGAGATGGCCGCCGCGCTCGACGCGCTGAACCGCTACCGAGACACACCCTTCGGCAAGGTGAGGATCAACGTGCCGAACTCGATCGGTCCTTTCGTCATCGGCCGCGTCATTGGCCCGCTACTGAAAAAGAACCCCAATCTGCAGCTGGAAATCAACGCGACGGATCGGCTTGTCGATATCGTCGAGGAAGGCTTCGATGCCGGCATCCGTTTCGGCGAACGCGTCACCGACGGCATGATCGCACTGCGCATCAAGCCGCGCATCCGCCTGGTTGTTGTCGGCTCGCCCGCCTATTTCGAGAGCCGGCCGAAACCGGCAACACCTCACGAACTCAAGCGCCATCTCTGCATCCAGAACATGTTTCCATCAGGCGCGCGATATGCCTGGGAGTTCGAAAAGAACGGCCAGACGGTGAGCTTTCAGCCGACCGGACCGCTGTCGCTCGACGATCACGAACTGATGATGCAGGCAGCGCTCGGCGGCGTCGGTCTTGCCTATATCTGGGAACCGCGCGTGGAAAGGGCGGTCGCCAGCGGCGAACTCGTTCAGGTGCTGGATGACTGGTGCCAGCCGGAGGAACCGCTCTATCTCTATTATCCGAGCCGCCGCCACATGTCGGCAGGCTTCAGGGCGGTTATCGAAGCGATGCGGGCGGAGTAAAAGCTCAAGTTTTCTGTCCGTCGCCGGCGTCGCTCAACCCGGAACCGGACCCGCGTGGTGAAGTCGGCGGCCATCGGCATGCATGCCTGCGATCGTCTGCAGCGCCGCAAAATAAACCGCCAGATCGCGGGCAGGGTCCGCCGGCAGCGCGGCCGCACGGAATACTCTGCCTCCCGTCGCCTCGACCCCGCCGTCGATCATCAGGTTGTCGGCCATGCCGTGATTTTCGATGGCGATGCCATCCGGTCCGCGTGGGCGCCCGCTCGTCTCATCGATCTCGAGCCCCGCATACCAGACCGAGCGAACACGCAGCCCATAATCGTCGGGGTGATTGGTATAGGCAAAGACCGCTTTTCCGAGCGCAATCATGAAGCCGATCTCGTAAACCGTTCCCGGATCGGCGCTGACGCCGCGAAACGGCGTGATATTGGCGAGGCAGATCTCGGCTCGACGCATGGCGTCGTCGTTGCGTGCGTAGATCTCGGCGGCGGTCCGCTTCACCGGCGTCTGGTTTTCGTCGCTGCCGGGACCGGTCGGCTCGAAGCCGAACTGGCGCGCCAATCGGCGTTTTTCGGCCATGATCGGCATGGCATCCGGAAGAAAAACTTCCGGGCCGGCAAGGTAAATGGTGGTCATCGGTATCCTTAACTTACACACGAGACGAAGCGCCGGGGTCGGGGCAGCCAGGCACGGAGCCCATTTCCGACGGATGCGCGGCAAATAGCAAGCGTGCCGGCAGGCATTGTCCGTTTTTTTGAGGAGCAGCCAAGGTTCCGGCCTCACCCTTTTGACTCCAGTGGACGAACCGGCCAATTATGCCGCATGGCCAGCATCGTCGGGGAGAAGTTGATGAACGGTGGGATTTTGCCAGCGGGTATTCGAAAAGCCCCAAAGCGGCTTGTTTGTTTGTTTCCCGTCTGGGCCGCGCTGATGCTCGCGGCATCGGCAGCGATCGGCAAGGACATTGGACCGCAAAGCCAGGCCTCGCGCGACCAGGTCGAAAAACTCGTCGGACTCTGGAAGGATCATTTTGCCGGCGCCGATGGCCTGCAGCAGCGCCGCACCGCTTTCAGGACGCTGATGGAGACAATGCCGGGGCCGACGCGCGTCCAGGTCCGGCAGGTCGATGCCGACGGCGTCGATGCCGAGCTGATGTGGCCCGCCCGTCTTCATCACCCGATCGGCCAACGGGTGATCCTCTATATACATGGCGGCGGCTTTTCCGGCGGCTCCATCCGCACGCACAGTCTGCTTGCCGGCTCGCTCGCCAAGGCCGCATCCAGCGACGTGCTTCTGATCGAATATCGGCTGATGCCCGAATATACCTATCCCGCTCAGATCAACGACGCGCTGACGGCCTATCGCTGGCTGCTCGACAACGGCTATCGCAGCGAGAACGTTATCGTCGCCGGAGACGGCGCCGGCGGCAATATCGCGATCGAGACGGTGCTGCGGCAGATGAAGGCGGCAAAACCGTTGCCGGCGGCCGTGGTGGCGCTCAGCCCCATCACTGATCTTGCCGCGACCGGCGGATCGATGACAGCGAATGCCGATAGCGATCCATTCGTCGGCAAGGCCTCGATCGAGACCTTGCGGAAGGCCTATCTCGGCAGCCGGTCTCCGACCGATCCCCAGGCATCGCCGCTTTATGCCGACATGACCGGCTTTCCGCCGCTGCTGCTGCAGGTCGGCTCCGGTGAAGTTCTGCTCGACGATACGCTGCGGCTCGCCGACAAGGCACACCAGGCAGGTGTCGATGTCACCACCGAGGTCTGGCCGGGCATGCCGCATCATTGGCAGCTGTTTCCATCGCTGCTCGACGATGCCGATCGGTCGAGCCAGAATATCGCCGAATTTGCGATCCGGAATTTTGCGGACAAACCGGAGTAGGGGGCGGGAGGAGCAGGATCGCAACGGCCGCCGCCCAAGCATCCTCTCTTTACCCCATCATCATTGCGATGTGCCGCGTGCCGGTGACGGCGCCAGAGGCCGTTCGACTTCCCGGCCGACGCTGAGCGCTTTGCGCACATTCGGCTCCAGCCGCTCCATATAGGCATGGTCGGGCGCAGCCCCCAGCGCATCCAGCATTTTCGAGAAGAAGCAGCGGGCGGCCGCCGCAGCCGTGACGTCGAAGACCTCAGCATCGCTCAACCCGTGTTTCTTCAGTCCGTCTATATCCTGCTGGGTCACCGACGTCGCATCGCGCGCCACTTTGGCGGCAAAGGCCATGATGGCCCGTTCACCGGCATCGATCGGCGCTTTCTCCGTCTCGTTGACGACAGCCGTCAGGCCGTCGCCGGTAAAACCCTCGCGCAGCAGCACGGAGCCGTGCGCCAGCATGCAATAAGAGGATTTCAGCTCCTTGGCGGCAGCAAGCGTCACCAGTTCATAGCGCCTCAGGCTCATATGGCCGCGAATGCTCGAAAGCAGCGCTGCCCAGTTCTCCATCACCTCCGGCCGGTGTCCGAAGGCCCGGTACATGTTCGGCAGATAACCATAATTCGCCTCGGCCGATGCATACATCGACGTCGTCTTCTCGCTGGCGGATGCATTGGGGGTGGGAATGAAAGCCATGGCATGGTCCTCCTCTATAGGAGAAGGATAGGGTAGATAATGAGGACAGCAATCCTGAAATGTCAGGCGGCGTCACTGTTGTCGGAAGCGTTACCGGTTCGCTTGATCGGAAGAGTGACGGTGAAGGTCGATCCGCGTCCTCTTGCGCTTCGAACTTCTATCGAGCCGTCATGGAGTTCGACGATCTGCTTGACCAGGTTAAGGCCGATGCCGGTTCCGGCAATTCCGGTCGAGGTCCCGGCACGGAAATAGCGCTGGAACAGCCGGGGCACGTCTTCGGGATCGATCCCCACCCCGTCATCGCTGATCGAGACTTTGACGTTTCCCGACTCCTCCCATGCGGTGACGCGAATTTCCGAGGTTCCGGGCGCGTATTTGACGGCATTGGACAGCAGGTTGGTAAAGACTTGCGCCAAAGCGCGGCGGTCGGCATCGATGAATTCCGGCAACCGGTCGATGTCCAACGCAAAGCTGTGCGTCTTGGCGATCGTCGACTGACGCTCGCAACAGGTTCTTATCAATGATTGCAAGGCGCAGGCGTCATAGCTGATATCGATCTTGCCGGTATCAAGGCGCCCGGCCGAAAGGATGCTCTCCATCAGATCGACGATCCGGTTCACTGATGCACGGATCTGGTCGACTTTGTCGCTGAGAAATTCGGGCTCGACTGCCCCTCTTTTACGCAGCAGCCGTTGGGCGGCAGCGTCGATGATGGCGAGCGGGGTTCGGAATTCATGGGACGCCATTGCCACGAACTGCCGCTGCAATTCGTTGATGTTGCGCTCCTGCGCAAGCATTCGCTCGAGTTCCCGCGCCTGGCGCTCAACTTCCGCCGTGCGGCTCTGCACCGTCGTTTCGAGCTGATCGTGATGCCGGCGCAGCTCTTCCGCAAGCCGCACTGTCTTGGTGACGTCTTCGTGGGTGGCCACGTAACCACCGTTTTGCATCGGATTGTGGGTGATCTTGATAACGCGACCATCGACCAGCACGATGTTCTGGCTGGCCACCGCACCGCGCGCCGTCGCTTCGAACACCACATCGAAATAGGTCGCGGTGTCGACCGGGCCATTTCCCACGCTGCTCCGATAGGCCAGGATATCGACAAGCGGCGTGCCTGGTTGGGTCAGTGACTCCGGCAGATTGTACATCCGTGCGTAAGAAGGGTTGCACAGGATCAACTTCTTTGTCGAATCGAACATGCACAGCCCATGCGGCATGTTCCTAAGGGCCGCGTCGAACCGGTGATGTTGTTCGGTGAGGCTGTCTTCGACGCGGATGAGAGTAGAGATGTCTTCATAGCTCAGGATCCAGCCTCCATCCTTCGACGGGGCTGAGGTCAACGAGATCATCCGTCCGTCGGAAAGCGCAAACTGCGATATCTGTGGTTTCCCGGTGGTCGACCGCCTCGATGCCACGGCGCGGCAGTCCCTGGTACCCGGCAATTCGTCGATCGTCATTCCCTTGCGGATCGCGCCTGCCGCCAGACCGAGAATATCGAGCGTGCGGGAATTGAATGCCGTCACCGCGCTGGCAGGATCGAGGAGAACGATGCCCTGCGGCAGGTTTTCCAGAATGGATTCAAACGAGTGTGGCATCATCCGGCCCTGCTTCAAATCTGGCGCGTTGCACGCATACGTAGCATTGGTCAGAAACGATAAAGTTTCGCTAAAGGTCTGCAGCAGCTCCTCGGGGGAGACTTGGAAAGAGGAGATCGGCCGCCTCGCTCGAGGCGACCCCGATGGGCAAAAACATGCCTCGTCCGCTCCCTTTTCTGCCGGACGAAAATATCGAACGATGGCGCTTATTGATCTCTGTTTTTAGAACGTTCCAATCTCGAGCGAAGGATCTTGCGTCAAGGAAGGAAAAATAAGTGAACAAAATCGAGATCGATAATATCTCGTTTTAGATTCCGCTTGACAGAATTGGAACGTTCCAAATAATTGTCGTTAAGTCAACGCGTGGTCGGGAGGAAAAATGACAAAGGCGCGGGTCACCGTCATTGACATTGCGAAAGCCGCCGGCGTCTCCAAGTCGACGGTGTCGCTGGTGCTTCAGGGCTCCTCCCTGGTCAATGAGGGGACGCGCTCCAAGGTCAATGCCGTGATGCGCGAACTCGGCTATGTGTATAATCGCGGCGCCGCCAATCTTCGGCAGGCCGGCGCAAAGTCGCGGATCGTCGGGGTCGTCGTCAACGACCTGACGAACAGCTTTTTTGCGGAGCTGGCGGTCGGCGTCGATATGGTCGTCCAGTCGGCCGGCTTCGTGCAGTTCCTGTCGAACACCGGCGAGAGCATCGACCGGCAGCGTGAGGTTGTCGCATCGATGCGGGAGCACGGCATTTCCGGCCTCATCGTCTCGCCGGCGCGCGCCACCGATGCCGCAGATTTCAAGCCGCTTGTGGCGGCCGGGATTCCGGTCGTCGTCGTCGTTCGAAACCTGCCCGGCGCCAAGGTCTCGTCGATCGTCTCCGATAACCGGGCCGGCATGGTGTCGGCGGTCAGGCATCTGGCCGGGCTCGGCCACAAACGCATCGCTTTCCTCGGTGGTTTTCCCGACACCGCTGTCTTCGACGACAGGCTTGCCGGTTACCGAAGCGGCGTGGAGGCAGCCGGGCTCGACTTTCACGAGGAACTCGTCATCTCGTCGGCGCCGTCGCGGGCCGGCGGGGTGGAGGCGATCGGAAAAGCGATCGCGCTCGGCCGTCGGCCGACCGCGGCCGTCTGTTTCAACGATGCCGTCGCTTTCGGCGTTTGTGACGGATTGCGCGCCCGCCGCCTGGAGCCCGGCGCCGACTTCGCCGTGGTAGGGTTCGACGACGTCATCGAGGCGCAGGCGGCGGTTCCGGCGCTGACGACGGTTTCAGTCGATCCGCAGGGCATCGGGCGACGCGGCGCACAGATGCTGCTCAAGCAGATCAATGCCGGCAAGGCCGAGGCGGAGGCGGTGACGACAGCCGTTCGGCTGGTCGTTCGCGAAAGCTGCGGCGCCGGCAAGACTGCGTCGGCAAGGGCCGGCAAGAGCGTAAAATCGAAACAGGACGCTGAGTAATCCACATGCAGAAACATCTCACCCCAACTGAGGCGGCCGCGCTCATCCCGGATGGCGCCGTCGTCACGGTCTCGTCTTCAAGCGGTCTCGGTTGCCCGGACCTGATGCTGAAGGCGATCGGCGAGCGTTTCGAGGCGATCGGCCACCCCAGGGACCTCACCACCCTTCATCCGATCGCCGCCGGTGACATGAGCGGCATCAAGGGCGTCGATCACATCGCCCGGAAGGGCCTGCTCAAGCGCATCATCGGCGGCTCCTATCCGTCGGGGCCGTCATCGTCCGAGCCGCCGCTGATCTGGCAGATGATCACCAGTAACGAGATCCCAGCCTACAATATTCCCTCCGGCATCCTGTTCGACATCCATCGCGAAGCCGCGGCCAAGCGGCCGGGCGTCCTGACCAAGATCGGTATCGACACATTCGTCGATCCCCGGCGGCAGGGCTGCGCGATGAACGAACTGGCTTCGGAAGAACAGGTGGTCAAGCGCGTCAGCTTCGAGGGCGACGACTGGCTGTTCTTCCCCTCGATCATCCCTCAGGTCGCCATTATCCGCGCCACCACCGCTGATGAGCGCGGCAACCTGACCTACGAACATGAAGGCGCCTATCTCGGCGGCCTCGACCAAGCGCTCGCCGCCCGCAACAATGGCGGCATCGTCATCGCGCAGGTCAAGCGGATCACCAAGGAAGGTTCGTTGAAACCGCATGACGTCCGGGTGCCGGGCATGCTGGTCGACTATATCGTCGTCGATCCCGAACAGAAGCAGACGACCCAGACGCTATACGATCCGGCGATTTCGGGAGAAATCTTTCGCCCGCTCGATAGCTTCCACGTGCCTGACTTCAATGTTCAGAAGGTCATCGCGCGCCGCGTCGCGCAGGAATTGCAGGCGGGAAGCTGCGTCAATCTCGGCTTCGGCATCTCGGCAAACGTGCCGCGGATTCTGTTGGAGGAGGGGCTGCATGGCGCGGTCACCTGGGTCATCGAACAGGGCGCGGTCGGCGGCGTGCCGCTGCTCGACTTCGCCTTCGGCTGCGCATCCAATGCCGACGCCTATATGCCGTCACCCTATCAGTTCACCTATTTCCAGGGTGCCGGCTTCGATGCATCGCTGCTGTCCTTCCTCGAGATCGGCAGGGATGGTTCGGTCAACGTCTCCAAGCTCTCATTCCGTCCGCATGTGACGGCCGGCGCCGGCGGCTTCGTCGACATCACCGCGCGGGCAAAGAAGATCGTCTTCTCCGGCATGTTCAACGCCGGAGCGAAGCTTTCGATCGCCGATGGGGCTCTCGCCATCGAGAAGGAAGGCAAGCTGAAGAAGCTCGTCAACGAGGTCGAACACGTCACCTTCAGCGGCAGGCGGGCGATCGAGCAGGGGCAGGACATCATCTATGTCACCGAGCGGTGCGTGATGAAGCTGACACCTGATGGTATCGTCCTTACCGAGATCGCGCCCGGCGTCGATCTCCAGTCTGAGATTCTCGATCAATCCGAGTTTGCGCTGATCGTCGCGCCCGATCTGAAGGTCATGGATGCAGCCCTCTTCAGCGAAGCGGCGATCGGCCTGTCGCTTCCGGCCAAAAGGGCACGGACGCTGGAGGGCGCCTTCCATGGCTAGTGGAACAGTCAAAGTAGACGTCGACGGACATGTTGCGACCTTAACGATGTCTCGTCCGGAGAAGCTCAACGCGCTCGATCTCGATATGCTGAAAGCCTTGGCGGATGCCGCCGACGCGGTGGAAGCGAACTCGAATGTGCGCGCTGCCGTTCTCACCGGCGAAGGAAAGGGCTTTTCCGCCGGGGGCGATATCAAGGCCTGGGGCGGAATGCAGCCTCAGGAATTCGGTCACGCCTGGGTTCGTCACGGTCATCGCATCTTCGAAAGACTGGCAACGCTCCGGGTGCCGCTGGTCGCGGCCCTGAACGGCCACGCGCTGGGAGGCGGGCTCGAACTGGCCGGCGTTGCCGACATTCGCCTCGCAGACGAACACATCAAGATCGGCCTGCCGGAGACCGGCCTCGGAATGGTGCCGGGCTGGTCCGGCACCCAACGTCTGGTGCGCCGATTCGGCGCGCAGGCCGTCAGGCGCATGGCCTTGGGCGGCGAGATTTTTACCGCTGAGGAGGCACGCCTGCTCGGGATCGTCGACGCGGTAGTTCCAACCGGAAACGCGCTGTTCGCCGCCAAGGACTATGCTGAACGGATCGCCGCAAAGGGTCCGGCGGCCATCGAGATCGCCAAGTTGATGATCGCATCGGCGAACGGCGAAGACAACGGGACCGCCGTCGAAGCCCTGGGCTCGATCCTGGCGGCCAAGACCGGCGATCTGAAGGAGGGCGTCGCGTCGTTCAGCGAGAAGCGCCCGGCAACATTCAAGGGAGAATGGTAATGACGGTCCTCGTCAACCCCACCGCATTGAGCAACCACAAAGCGCGCGATTTCAGGATGCTCATCGACGGCAAATGGGAGGCCGGCGCCGCCGATCCGATCGAGCGTGTCGCGCCAAGCCATGGGGTCGTGGTCAGCCGCTTCCCGACCGGCAGCAAGACGGATGCCGAACGCGCCATTGCTGCCGCGCGGAAGGCCTTCGACCTCGGGCCATGGCCGCGGATGACGGCTTCCGAACGGTCCGCCATCCTTCTCAAGGCCGCCGATCTGATCGCCGCACGTGCCGAAGAACTCGCATTCCTCGACGCGATCGAGGCAGGCAAACCCATCACGCAGGTACGGGGTGAAATTGCCGGTTCGGTCGACATCTGGCGCTATGCCGCGGCACTCGCACGCGATCTTCACGGCGAAAGCTACAATACGCTCGGCGATGGCACGCTTGGTGTCGTGCTGCGCGAAGCGATCGGCGTGGTGTCGATCATCACACCCTGGAACTTTCCGTTCCTGATCGTCGGCCAGAAGCTGCCCTTCGCTTTGGCCGCAGGCTGCACGACCGTCGTCAAACCCTCGGAACTGACATCGGGATCGACGCTTGTGCTCGGCGAAATCCTGCAGGAAGCAGGCATTCCGGAGGGCGTCGTCAACATTGTCACCGGCAGGGGACCCGAAGTCGGCGCGGTCATGACGTCTCATCCCGACGTTGACATGGTGTCCTTCACCGGCTCGACCGGCGTCGGAAAACTGACGATGTCGAATGCCGCGCAGACGCTGAAGAAAGTCTCGCTGGAACTGGGGGGCAAGAACCCGCAGATCGCCTTCCCGGATGCCGATCTCGACGCCTTCATCGATGCCGCTGTCTTCGGCGCCTATTTCAATGCCGGCGAGTGCTGCAATGCCGGCTCGCGGCTGATCCTTCACAAGTCGATCGCTTCCGATGTCGTCAAGCGGATTGCCGAATTGTCGAAGGCGGTCAAGGTCGGCGATCCCCTCGATCCCTCGACGCAGGTCGGCGCGATCATCACGCCGCAGCATCTCGAAAAGATCTCGGGCTATGTCGCCGGCGCCAGGAGCAGCGGCGCCCGGGTCGCGCATGGCGGCGAGACGCTCGACCTCGGCATGGGGCAATTCATGGCGCCGACCATCCTCGAAGCAGTGACACCCGATATGGCGGTGGCGCGTGAGGAAGTATTCGGCCCGGTCCTGTCGGTCCTGACGTTTGAGACGACGGCCGAAGCGATCGGGACCGCCAATTCCATCGACTACGGCCTGTCGGCCGGTGTCTGGAGCCGCGATTTCGATACCTGCCTGACGGTCGGCCGGTCGGTGCGGGCAGGCACGGTCTGGATGAACACCTTCATGGACGGTGCCTCGGAACTTCCCTTCGGCGGCTACAAGCAAAGCGGCCTCGGCCGCGAGCTCGGTCGCCATGCGGTCGAGGACTATACCGAGACCAAGACGCTGAACATGCATATCGGCAAGCGCACCAGTTGGTGGATGCCGCAGACAGAAAGCCGGCTTGGCCGGTCATGAAACTACGCCTGAGGAGGGCGGGTGATCGGTGCGGGAATGGGTCCCGCATCTTGCAAGATGGAACTGGGAGGTTCTTCGATGAATAGGTTTCTCACCACGACTGCCGTGATCGCATTGGCTCTGGCCGGCGTGCATGTGTCCGCCCGCGCCGCCGACGTGAAGGAAGTGCAGATGCTGCACTGGTGGACGTCTGGCGGCGAGGCAGCGGCGCTGAACGTCCTGAAGCAGGATCTGTCGAAGGAAGGCTTTGCCTGGAAGGACGTGCCGGTGGCCGGCGGCGGCGGTGACGCGGCGATGACGGCGCTGAAGGCGATGGTGGCGGCCGGCACCTATCCGACGGCCTCGCAGATGCTGGGCTATACCGTGCTCGATTACGCCCAGGCCGGCGTCATGGGCGACCTGACGGAAACGGCGAAGAAGGAAGGCTGGGACAAGTCGGTGCCGGCCGCACTTCAGAAGTTCTCGGTCTATGACGGCAAATGGGTCGCCGCCCCGGTCAACGTCCATTCGGTCAACTGGCTGTGGATCAAC
>Ga0123341_1000491_pt1 | contig 24128 bp, 14 predicted proteins | sample Turbeapinknodule_FD_89959 | JGI IMG/M metagenome (GOLD analysis project Ga0123341, IMG submission 89959) | Root nodule microbial communities of legume samples collected from Mexico - Turtle bean Mexico pink nodule | ecosystem: Host-associated > Plants > Roots > Nodule | place: Mexico: Nepantla...
AAATAATGAGTGTTTAAAGCTGTACAAATCAAATAAAATAAAATCACTAACAAATCTGTCCTAATAAATATAAAATGGAATCTGCACTTAATTATAACATAATTCTCCTGATTATGCAACACTTTGCATGTAAAACATGATTGTGAGCTAAATTCTTAGTTATCACAATAAATAATCAGAGTGCGATGAGGGATAACTAACTATGTGAGTCGAGTTTGAATCATAGTGGAGAAGTAGTAGAAGAAGCAAGGCTCTTGTATTAACTTTTGTGCTTGATCGGGCTAAAACAGTGTTTTGTTGACCACCAAGAGACTATATTGGGACCTATATTTCTATAGACTGCAGCACCATAAGTTGACCTTCTCTCATATTTGTCTTTGCTAGGAGATCCTTTATATATTGTGTGTATGTCAAGAGTGCCATTGGGCTGTGGCTGTACTTCAATAAAATAATGCAAGGCCCCTACTGTTTGAGTGAAAAACAGAATCAAATTTATGAATAAGATGCTGAATCAAGGACGAATAGTTTCCCATCAAATCATATGCACCAAGCTTAATATAAATATAATCAATTCTAGAACCCTCACATACTCAGTGAAGAAATTTGCCAAATGATTTTTAGAGTTGACTAAAACACCAAATTTGAAGCAATATGCAAGAAAGTTTAATTATCACAAATTAGTGTCATTTGTGGAACATCTCTATTAAGAAGTGAACTTTAAATCTAACTCAACCTTACAAAAATGGCTCATAAGGTGAGGTTTGCACCCACTTATATACTAAGAAATGTTCTAATCTCTAGTCGATGTGGGATCTCCAACACCCCCTCATGTTGAGACCTTCCAACTCGTGCGTGAGACTATATATTTATGGGTGGTCTGATACTGGCCAAATAGCGGGTGACCGGATAAGCCCTACAAACTTTCGATAGGATAGAATCTAAATGACTCTGATACTGATGTGAGTTGATTTTAGGATTGCGCATTTTTATGGGTTGCACTTTGTTTATGGTTTTTAATTTAGCAATTATGGTGATAGGCTCAAAGAAGATTGTCACTGGACACGAACTTAACCAAGTGGTTAAGTAAGTGTGAAGGTTCTCTTCTAGAGAGCAAAAGAGAAAACACAATTATATGGTGATGATGATGAGGTTCGGAATTTTTAGACAACAAAAGGTAGAAATGATAAAGATGACCGAATGGAGAAGAACATTAAAGAACATGAAATGGAAATGAATAATAATGCAAATAAAGAAGGAAAAGAGAAAGAGTAAGAAAAGCTTATGGATGATGGAGGGGTGGTCACGTCACTAGGAGTGGTGGAAGACTCCAAGATGAGTTGTGAAGAACCGTCACTTGAGGTGCACTACACCCAAGATAAGACCCAAGAACAATTTAGGAGATAAAGCTCACTAATCACTCAAGCAGAGTTTCTCTTCTATATTCAAATTCAAGTGTGTGAAATACATGAGGCAAGACACTCTATTTATAGGAGAGAGTATCTTGGAGAGCAAGATAGAGGGGTAGGGTTGTCATTTGTGAGAAACCTTCTAGAAGGTAGGTCAAAAAAACCCTAAACCTAGGTGCACATGTCATGAAAGGTGGGTTTGGCACAAGCCCAAATTACTAACCACACCATACTCAAATTGCTTACCCTACTCAAATTACTGATCACACCATACTCTAGTTTATTCTTCTATTTGGCACCTCTAAAGTGAGCCCAATTTATGCTAAGTACACCCCATATTATGCTATATACACCTTAATCTACTGAAATTAAAAACAAAGAAACTAGCTGATGCTCAGCTTCCATCACATGAGCTCTGCTCCTGGTGATCCTCCGAGGAATGATAGGCTCTGAGACACTAGCTAGTGGATGATCCTGACCTAGCCCTGGGTCCTGTGTCATGCTCCGGGCCTTTCTTCTGAAAGGTTGGGCTAGTTTAGGGAATGCTCTATCTCTCGGGACTTCATCAGATACCATATTAAGAAGTGAACTTTAAGCCTAACTCAACCTTACAAAATCGACTCATAAGGTGAGGTTTGCACTTACTTATATTATGAAATGTCCTAATTTGTAGTCAATGTATGATCTCCAACAATCTAAAACTTCAATTCTTTGATCAATTGGTTGAACAAAATAAGTTTGCACGAGGTTGAAATCCATGATGATTCAATACCCTGTTGTTGCATTGGTATTGCAACATTTTGTATTGCAACATTTTGTTTATTTTCTAGGAAATTAAGTTATTGCCAATAAGAATGCACTATTCGAAAGTGGATATCTTATTAGTGAGATAACCTATTGAATCCTCATTTGAATACCCCACAACTCGATGTGTAGTAAGGTATTCTTACCTGCAAATATACCCGCCATTTGAAATTACTTAGATACTCTTAATTATATCTAAAGAGTTGCTCTAACTTAATGTATGTTTCACTTTTTTTAGCATAAATGCATTTTCCAAATAAGTTATTTTTAATGTAAACATGTTTAAATTCTTTTGTTTTTATTCAAAAAATTGTATTTTAAAAAATATACATGAATACTTACATATATTCATTAACAATTGTTGTTACTCGCTTAACTTCTGCTCTGGTGGGTATGGGTACATGACGAATCTTCATCCAACGATGTGGGTGATGAGGGTTACTATTTGATTTTGTCTTGCCCTATTACCGTTCCTACTTGGAGCTCCTTTGATACATTTCAAAATATAAATGCGAGAATTCCAATGTCCTTCACTTGACAGTTAAGAAATTTACTAACTACAGTAACTAAACTACAAAGGAAATATTGGGTTGCGTGACTAAGTGATGATTCAACTTCCTAACTTTTCATCTAATCATCCCTAGGTGGCAAAGGGAAATGATAATTGTGAAGAGTTGGAAAACACCATAGGCACGGAATATAATTGGTGCAAGGAATTTGTGCTTATTCCCAGACTCATTCACTAGTCACTTGAGCACCAAAAAAATCTACTTCAAAATGCGTGAAATGGTGAATTTTAGAATACTACATAATTACTCATCAATCTTATTCCAACAAGAATTACCAAATGTTAGGTGATCAACATTGTCTTGACCCTTAAGCTAAAGCTTGATGTCAAAAGTTCAAGTGTCATAGTTGGTCCCATCCAGCTTGTCAAAAGAGATTGGGAAGGGAAACATTTGGAGAAAATAGAAAGATCAACCTTGGGAGTGGTAGAAGACACCATGGGTCACAACCTAAAAGATGGAAACAACTTGTAACACTAAAAAAAAAAAAGTTAGAGGCCTTATAATGGGCAAAGAAAGCATAGAACAAGGTAGAGCATAGTGGGAAACATTGATAATTCTTGGAAAGAATGGTAGACACGATGCCAAAAAATCATAGCTAGACAAAGATTATGACAGCACAACTCGAGAAATTGAAGAGACACGATGTTTTGAATTCACACAGGATTGAGTCACGAGCCTTAATACGAAATAATCCTTCATTGACATATGGTTAAGGCAAAAAGCATACTCCTCCTTGAGTCGGACTAATGCAAGTTTTTTCTGAAAATTATATTGGAAAGAGGAAGAAACTACATAAACTAAATACATTAATATTTGTGAAAAAATGTGTAAGCAATAAGCAATAATTATGGAATTACTTTTCCCTTTTGTTTAGTGTTTTTATCTCCTCAGTATGAATCCTCCCTCTGTTCCTTGTTTAATAAATAGCAACAACTTTTACTTTTATCTCAAACACTTGAGATGCCTCAGTTGCCTTCGAGTACATGTGATTGATGAAATCTGAAATATCCTTCATCGTATTAAGAAACATACATGTGTCATTGATGTTGGGCTTGACTTCACTAATCTTTTGTGAAAAAACTATGTTGATTTTGGATCAGACATCATGGAGATGCAAATCAACAACCGACTGTCTCATGGGTGATTTTACAAAGAACAGGAAATAAAAATAACGCATGCTCTTGAAAAATGGCAATGAAGGTCGTATGTTGTAAAAATAGAGACTAGGACTCCATGAAAAAACCTAGAGCTCGGATACCATGTGAAAAAATGTGTAGGCACAAGGAAGCAATGATTATGGAATTACTTTTCTTGATCTCAAAAAGAAAGAATACATGGGTATTTAAAGAAAAACGAAGTCCTAATAAAAGAAAGTAAATATCTTGAAATAAAGGAAATTTATCTCCAGAAACAAAGAATCTAAATCAGGAGCAAATCTACCAAATAAATTCTTAATCCCGATCCCTTAATTTTAGGGATTTCTTACAAACAAATCCATATTTATTATTCAATCAATTTGTATTTATTGTACCTTAAATGTGCAATATCTACATCTATATTTCATTAATATTTAAATGAAGAAATACAATAATCCTAATTAGTGGTCCACATCACATGGTTTCCCTTGGGTCAAACTCTTCCCCATGAGACCAACTTGTAAGGTAAGATTTCCTAATAAGCTCTTGCTCTCTATCTATTGAAAATGTGAAACTTGAGATTTTTCCAATATATCCATCATATCCTACACATTTGAGCTTGATAGGTAGATGATATGGTAGATATCTTAATCAACCCTTTCAAAAGTGCGAGTTTCTTCCACATTGGTACTTCCGTACAAGCAACAATGGTTACCCACGTGTATCGTCATTTTTATCACAACAGGACACGCTTACCTAAAAGCCTGGTCAGGAAGACTTTCGATACAAGAAATCCTAACAATACAGGATTCAACTACTCACGTGTTCGATCCATGTTCACTGCACCATTTTGATGGGATTTTTCTGTGGAAAAACTCCGATGTGATTCGACACCAATGAACCATGAACATTTCGTATGAGAAAATCAAGACACCATTTCCAACCCAAAACCTTAAGGCAATGAAGTATGTGGGTCTTCTTTCTTATATAGTGCTCTTTAGGCACATTCTTACTCAATGTGGGAGAAACTCACACATGGAATCCTAACAATTAATGTAGGATAAACTTAGATATTATCCTAGAATATATGTTTTGGCATAACCCAACTTCAAAAACTAGCTCATGAGGTGAGGCCCATGCAAGTTACTCCCTACTTATATACATTATGACCATATTACTAGTCAATAGTGGTATCCTTAACACCAAAAAAATGGTGCCTAAGGATAGTGGATCCGTCTATAAGGCACACAAAAAATGGTTGTTTGTTTTTAGCCTTTAAATACCATGTTGAGAAGAGAGAAGGCAAGAACATGATTAAGAAAATAATTGCCTAATTACTATAAATCCTAGAATTCCTTAACTACAGTGATTAATATATATCTACAATATCTAATAGACTCTAAAAGTATATCAAGTTAAATCTCACAAGTGGTCTTGAGTCAATGTACCGTCACAATTTCACATCACTTGATAAAATGAAATGTATAAATGAATAATCAATTAATAGACGTTGATACATGTCTTCGAATACCATTAATGGCAACAGGCAGCACAGTTATAGTCTCTGGTCCCGTACTGTGAACTTCCTTAACTATACATGATTTATAGTTCTCTCCCAAGGTATTTTGCTGAGTAAAACTATGAGGCAGTAATTTTCATGCTGGGGCCATCAATTGAGACGTCTTTTGACTAAGAATAACAATTTTTGGCATGGTAACTGAGAAAAGTTTAGAGAGTTAAGTCATGCCTGATACAAGTGTCAAGATATGTCTCTGATACATGGGTCCTTTTTAAAGGTGTCCATGTTTATGTTTTTAACTTTTAATTTGGTCAACTTATTCTCACCTTTCATCTGCACAGTGTAAGACAATTAAAAGCTGTCCATTATTACAAGAGTACAACAAGAAATCTATTTCAAATAGGCACAAAAATAAACCATCTGTATAAAAAATAGTAATGATCTCCACTTCCTTGGGATATCTCTTAAGAAAATTTCATTAAATAAATCATGACCTGAGCACTCAAGGTAGGTCCTTGGAGATTTGTTTCACACCAAAACATTCTAGAAGAACGATTAAGAGTATGAGCATTTTGTTAAAGAGAAGTAGATTGGAGAACAGAAAATTTAGCAGAGCTTAATAAAGCTTTTCCTTACTCCTGCTAAAGCTTTAATTTTAATTCAAAGAAATTTGGATTGAAGGACACAACATTCGCTGAGAATTTCAAATTACCTACTCTATAGGATATAGCAATTAAATGCGCTATGCCGTGACTTACATTATGGTCTATGTCATTTCTTCAGGCGCCACTTTGATTTATGTCATTCATTATGAGCCCGAATTATTGCCTCTGTAAAACCAATTCTGGCTGCTGAAGAAAGTACTTGAAATACCCATCTCAATTAATTCACTTTTCCTTGATCCATCATGTTCTGATATTACGTATTGCTTGAGACAGGCAATGAGGTTTACCCAGAGTCGCACTGCTAATTTGTACAATCATGCAGGTTTAATGAAAATTTGTTTTGTGCTTTTGCTCTCTTCCCAAATACCACATTTTAAGTAACTGATTGACAGATTTCAAACATCTAGTTTACATAGATTATAGAATTATTTTCAAATAAGAAAATTCATGAAATTGTTTTGTAGTTCCAAGTTTACGTGGATTTGTCTCTTGTAAAAGAAAACTTTGTGGGAAAGGATCCTATTTGAGCTGCTAAGTTTATGTATATGGATGTTTGAAATAGATGGTGGTGTCCCTGGGAAGTGGACCATGGGATCAGCTATTTGGTGGAGGAAACTCTCCAGCCTTTGGCGTGGCAGCTGTTGCAGCCCTTGTCAGTGGATTCATAGCTGTCTTGGCTATTCCCCGATCTGGCGGTCAAAAGTCTAGAAGCCAAGTATGAGGTATCATGTTCTTTCTACATTTGACAAGGATTTCTTTTGAAAGAGGGATGAGGAAAATGGACAGGTAGCAATAATTTGTAAATAGTTATGTTTTACTTCTGTTTGATTGTAGTCTTTTTATTGAGCCTTCTATTCATTGAGATACCCCCGGCCGAATCTTTTTGTAATTCGAATAATTGATTATATGGATGTATTTTCATTTTATATATCTTTATTTATGGCCGATGAGGTAATTTTTGAGTGCTATTATTTTCTGATGTTTTGGAAGCTTTTGACTCTCTCTGTCTCTCTTTTGTGATCCTGATGAGTGAGTGGTCTGTTTTAAACAGTGAGAATGTTCTGCTTTGTTAACCACGAGGGACCCTCTACTGGCCGTAAGAAAGGATGATTTTTCTTGATGTATAAGGAACAATGTAAAAGAAGAAATTCTTATAGCACTACTTTTCCAAACATCCTGGCAACTCATATAATCATAAAAGCTGCCATCAAATACTGATTAGAAGATTATCTGCAATCAGTGGAGAATTTCTTCATTGTAAATCAGCACCACCTGTGTAGATGTTGCTTTTAAAGACTAATGCGGTGGGAAGTAGTTGGGGCATCTTCTGTAGGTTCTAAGATTACTAGTGGGCAACATCTTCTTTCCAACCAAGATGAGTTGCTGCTGTTTGAGAATTATTCCACTTGAAAAATTCTTTTATTTTGAGGATTGTGCATTGATGCTTCAAGCATGATGTATTGGAATTTTAATATTTATGTAATTTGTTTGTATTAGTTAGATGAATGTGCTTAGTGGCCAACAGTGAATATGTTAATTGTGCTGATGGAAACCTTGATTGAGACACGGTTTAATGTCCCGTTTTTCTTTTGGGTATAATACATTTCCTTTTAAATAATTCTTGAACATGGATTTGATTTGTAATGGTCATTTACTGTGTACATTTAATTTATCTTACTTCTTTTGAACATGGAATAAATTCTTGTTTTTAATACACTTCACTATTCATGAAAGTCTGATTTGCCTTCAATTCTTCGTACATTTGTCTGTTCCTAAAGACTCAAAGAGCATTTAAAAATATCAACCTTTATATCATCATTGTCCTAACTATTAGTGATCAGATCTTCCAACCACGTGCCAGCTGCGCTACTGGAATTTATCCGTCTAGTCAGCCAGCAAAACTGTCTGTAAAGATTGGATTGAAATTTTCAGGTTATTTATAATTTACAGGAATGGAGTGTTTACTGTTGCTGAGAGGGTTGGATGAATGAATTCTTACATATTTTCAGTTTATTATGCTCATTTTATACAAAAGAGAAATCATGATTATTAATTTCTTTTCATTGCTGGTAATTATTGGGCACACCTTTCCATACTACTAGATTGTATGCCATGCGTATTCAACTGTTTAGCAGAGTCCTAGCAGGTATGGTTTCTGGATTTTGTCCATATAACATGCAAGTGTATGTCTCCATAAATGATAATTTATGTCGCGTAGCGACGGAATTCAATATTTATATGTATCTCTTCATTAAACCAATTTACTTGAAGTGGTAGAGAAAGGAGTGGGCGGGTTCGGTAGAATAGTTTGTCCCAGTGACAAGTTCCTACATGAACAAATCCCATCTCTCTACATGATTGTGGAAAAGGTTAGGGAATACAATTAGCGAATCTGTTCCAGCGTCTTGAGGACCATGATCGTTGTTAATGTCAAAGTAAAAGCAATAATCTTATCGTTCTTTTTCCTTTCATTAAATTAAAATAAGTCGTGGCTGATCTCGAGTATGGCAACTTGTTTTATGATATCTCTTTTATTGATAACAGTAAGTTTGTACGCCATCATGACGTGATCCTGAACTGGTGTCTGCTTCAATTCATTTAATATAATCTCTTGGTTGGAGAGATATCTAGAGCTTACGCAGCTGCACATTGCCAATCCATTTAGTGTGCCAAATTCGAGATAGGTTTCCTCCCATTCATATTTATTCATTCTTTGGATGAGACTGTTTTTATTCAGATTGTCCATTGTCAGAACTTTCACTGTTGCTTTATAAATTAATTCCAAAGCATTGGTTCCCTTGCATGATACATATCTTTCATTTCACATCAATTTGGTAAGTTACAGACACATGGAATCTGACATGGGATGGCTTTGAGTTACAGGAGATTTTTAATATATTTTCTTTTATCATTATACAATTAAATACTGATGGCTAAAGTTGCTCAGACGGCAAGGGAAAAAAAAGAGAGTTTATCTGCTGTGTTTGGGCTAATGATGATACAGAAGTTTCTGTTTCCTCATATATAACGCCATGTTCTCATATTCACAGACAGACTCTCTTAATTCCATCATCTTCTGATATAGGATTAAATGGTTGTAATTTGAGCACGTAATTCTCTCTAGTGTCTCCTATCTCCCATCTGTCTCTTCTCCATACGGCCGGCTACCATCATTTCCCATTAACGCCCCTGGTGGTCCCTCCATGACACCAACACCTACCTCCATAATCCACACACATATTTTGCATATGTAAATAGATATAGATACACACATCCATGAAGATAACCTTTATAAAAGGAGAAGTGGGGAAAAAAGTGCAATATAATATACTCTGGATTTACTTTTGCAGCTTGAAATAAAACCCCAGGTAGGAGCACAACTACTTTTTTAATATGCCATGCCAAATCACAGCATTGTTTGAAATAAAACTTCAGGAAACCTATGAACTTGACAACAGGACTCATAACTTTGATTTGTAACCATGTGTCTCGCTAAGAGTTCTTAATAACTTTTCATTTTTCTCTATTGTTAGATGCTAAGAAATGCCCCCAAATAAAGCTTGATACATAGTGTCCACTATAGATATTTGAACATATCTGCTTGGTAGGGGATAAAACATTCAGCAAGTGATAATAGTGGTGGAAGTACAGGAAGAGGCATAGAGCCGTGTGGGTCCTAAATTGGATGCAAGAAAAAACTTGCTTCATCCGTTAAATAAAGTAGTATTCAAGGGAATGTTTCGCCCTTCGGGTGCTTCAGATGGTCTATATATAGACAATGGATGTGCTAGGAATGGAATTTATGACATGGGCTGGAGAAGATTGAGACATGCATGGCTTGGCTGCCTCAAAGAACATGCAATGCCAAACATTTTCCCAACACTACAAATTAGCAACTACCAGCCACTGTCCAAAACCAAACAAAATATGTTGTAGTAAAAGTGAGTTAAAATTTGTACAAACACTTGTTCTATTCTTCTTATATTCTTTTATATCTGTTTATTTCTCTTTCTCTGTTTCTTTTTATTTGCTCTTATCTTTCTACCTTTCTTTCAAAGGTAAAATAATGATAAACAATATCAAATGTAATAAAATTTTCTTGAGTACAAATACCAATGCATAAGCATCGTGTGTGCCCTTGCCATTTTAAAAGTATCCCATCCCATACCAAAATGAAAAGGGAATCATATTAATAATAATAATAACAACAAGTAGGGGAATTTTGCTTTGGTGAATTGCCCAACACTTCCTCCACTTGGCATTTCCAGTTTGAGGATAAAATTCTGCGTGTTCCTTAAACAGGGAAATGGAAAGGCAAACGTGGTGTTTGAAAAGATTATCCACACATAATCCCTCCATTAATAACTGGGGGAGTTTAAACCACTACTATGCCCATCATTATCAAATCAAAGCGTGTGATCGATTTGACGGCTAAAATAACCATTAAAGCGAATAAATCCGTCCCTCCTTTTTCCTGAGTTTCACCATCCAAAAGATAGCACCTTTTGCTTCCTCTCCTCACTCAAAGGTAACGAGTCCTGCCAATTTGTTTTTCACCTTTCTAAATAAATATATCATTATTATTATTCTCTCTTTTTTGCCTCCCAGGACCTCCTCCTTCAAGCATTTCTTCCGTTCAAGCTTCTCTCTCTTTCACCCCTTTTTTTTTCTAAAACATTTTTTTCTTTCCCCGTAATTTCATACTGATATACTGCATAGTTCAGCAATATTTCTCTACAATGACACGTAACCTTAGTAGGGCCACCTTTTCATTCATAAAAACACATTCGCCTTCACCCTTTCCCTCCCATCCACACACAAAACCCTCTTATTCTCTCAAACAACTCCAAACGCAGTGCACCATCACTACCTACCTAGCTCTTCTGTATTCAACCAACCCTTTCTTACATACATACATCTCTTTCTCGTTCACATAATATATCCAGAATCAACTACACAGCTAGTCATCATGTGTAATCCCAAACCATCCTCATCATCCCCATTTCTGTGTCCCACAAAAGCCCACATCATAACTACCGACCCCAAACTCAAAAATCACCCTCCCGTTCACGATCAACTTCAAGATGAACTTCACAGATGGCCAACTCCCAAGGAGGTAATGAATGACAGAGAGAGAATATTAATGAAATGAAGTTGTAATTTTTATGAAAATGAGGTTGCGGAAGTTACTATCTCCATGTATAGTCACATCACATAGTGATGAGAGTTTATGAGTAGCATTGGAGCCCTTGATATTAACATGTGTTTGTCGTATTTTATGTGGGTGGTACAGTTTATAATTTTGGAGTGCATTGGTTGGTGCAGGTGATAGGAGAAATGAAGGCCCTGGGGAAGGTATCAGGACCAACAGCAGTGACGGGGTTACTCTTATATTCAAGAGCCATGATCTCAATGGTGTTCCTAGGGTACCTTGGGGATATGGAGCTGGCGGGAGGGTCTCTGTCCATCGGTTTCGCCAACATCACAGGCTACTCCGTCATCTCAGGTCTTGCCATGGGAATGGAACCCATTTGCGGCCAAGCCTACGGCGCAAAACAATTCAAAACGCTGGGCTTAACCCTCCAGAGAACCGTCCTCCTCCTCCTCTCCACCTCCATCCCCATCTCCCTCGCCTGGCTCAACATGAAGTCCATACTCTTATGGTGTGGACAAGACCACCAGATATCCTCCACCGCACAAACCTTCATCCTCTTTTCCATCCCAGACCTCTTCCTCCTCTCCCTCCTCCACCCCCTATCTACCTCCGAACACAAAGCATCACATTGCCCCTAACCTACTGCTCCGCCCTCTCCCTCCTCCTCCACCTCCCCCTCAACTTCCTCCTAGTCGTCCACTTCAAAATGGGAGTCTCCGGCGTCGCCATAGCCATGGTCTGGACCAACCTCAACCTCTTCCTCTTCCTCTCCTCCTTCGTCTACTTCTCCGGCGTCTACAAAGACTCCTGGGTGCCCCCAGCTCCGACTGCCTCCGCGGCTGGTCCTCCCTACTTGCACTTGCGGTTCCCACGTGCGTCTCTGTGTGCCTCGAATGGTGGTGGTACGAACTCATGATAATCCTCTGCGGGCTTCTCCTCAACCCCAAAGCCACCATTGCTTCCATGGGAATCCTCATCCAAACCACCTCCCTCGTCTACGTCTTCCCCTCCTCCCTCAGCCTCGGCGTCTCCACCCGCGTCGGCAACGAGCTCGGTGCCAACCGCCCCGCCAGGGCCCGCATTTCCATGATAGTCTCACTCGCCTGCGCCGTCGCCCTCGGCCTCGCCGCAATTGTTTTCACCACCCTCATGCGACACCAATGGGGCAGATTCTTCACTGCTGACACCGAAATTCTTGACCTCACCGCCTCCGTCCTCCCCATCGTCGGCCTCTGCGAGCTCGGCAACTGCCCGCAGACCACGGGCTGCGGCGTCCTCCGCGGCAGCGCCCGGCCCACCGTCGGAGCCAACATCAATCTGGCCTCGTTTTATTTGGTGGGCATGCCGGTCGCTGTTCTTCTCGGGTTCGTCGTGAAAATGGGCTTTCCCGGGCTCTGGCTTGGGTTGCTTGCAGCCCAAGCCTCTTGCGCTTCTCTCATGATATTCGTTCTCTGCACCACTGACTGGAACGCTCAAGTGCAGAGGGCCAATGATCTTACCACTGCTAATTCTGCTTCTCCCAAGTTACCCACCACTCTCCCACCACCAACAGCAACTCCACACTCTAACCATGTTTCTCTTCCAGACACTCTTGTCACCCATGATCACCTTCCCCACACACCCTCTCTTGAAACAGACCCTCTCATTATACACACCATAAATTAATTCACTCATTATTTAATTAACCACTTCATCCCTCCTCGCCAGAATCCAAACCACATTGGATTGTACAACTTGTACTGTGGAGAACAAAAAATTAATATTTATCTTCTCCCCCTGTTTCTCTCTCACATTCATTATCCACTCTTTTTCAGGTGGTTGCCACAGTAATCATAACATTAAACTCCTATGAACTCAGTTTTATTATGTAAAGTAACCTTCTTTTTAATATTTTAGTGGATTAAGATTTTCAGGATATGAACTTTGCACTCGGGTTTACACGAGGATGGGAAAAAACGTAGTGGGTATGTGTGCATAAAAGAAAGAATGCGTCTTTTATTATTTTTTTTTCTCAGGACCTTTCGGAGAAAGAGAAAAGCATTGGGTTCAGATGTCGGTTTTTATTGAAGGAAAACAAAAGGGGCTTCTGAATAACGTTCGTGCTGTTCCCTTCCGCAAAGGGAAAAACTCTTGACTGTCTAAAAATGGAAAAAGAAATTCCTCTAAGACCATCAAAACCAAGCCTAAAGCGTGAATTTAAACTCGATCGCTTTCGTTTCTTACTGTTCCTTCTAAAAGATAACAATGAGAATTATTTGAAAGAAAAGGGTATTTAGTTTTTATCCTCATCACGTCGCTCAATGACGGTATATGATAATGATGGTTATGCATTAGGGTTGGTGTTGAGTATCTAAAACTGGAGCTCTAATTGTACATTCTCGTAAATGGTTGTCGTACAATTCCGTAATGTGCGTGTGATGCAGAGAAAGAAAACTGGCCCCATAGAGTGTGTGTGTGTCTGTTATTATTTCTTCTCCTCATCACACACTACCGTGTTGTGTTGGTGAACAATTTGCTCTCCTCTCTCTCGTTAACTTTTATTAGGACTACCGTATATGATTGAATGACACATGTCTGTATGTGAGAAACATTACATTTACGAAATGATATGTTTCTGTAATGTTTTTCAATGCACGATGCACATATGGCAGACTGATTAGTGGTGGACGAGTCGTGACAGTGGCAATGAAAAATGCATAGAAAAAATATACGCTTCTTACTTAATGCTCTTTTCCATAGTGTCTGTACGACAAATAAAGAAAGGATGAGCAAGGAAACAAATAGACACAGACAATGACGCGAAAAGACACAAAAACAAAATTAAAACAACAAATTCAACTCATCTCTTCATGTTTTTTAATATATATATATATATATATATATATATATATATATATATATTTAACAACTTCAAATCCTTCATGTATAAACGTAAACCAGCTTGTCTACAAGTTTTTATTGGTTTATAATGGTAAGTTGAAAGCCATTTTTAACACTCCCTCCATGTATGGTTTAGCATTTTCTTTTTGTTTCGAAAAGTTGATTGTTTTTTTTTAAATACTAGTAATATTTTGTAATTAATTCTGTTTTTTTTTTTCATTTTATAAAGTTAATTCTCATTCGGTTGACTTTCTTGATAGTTTATTCTGTTGAGAAGTTCTACCTTCGATTTGTTTTATTTGGAATTTGTTCTACGTCTTCTTGTTGCGCTGCAACGTGACTCCGTTGAAACAGAGGAGAATACCTGTTGATCACACTCCGACGGAGAGCTTACTAAAAACAAATAAGTATTCCGTTTCAGTCTCAAACAATGTACCTTTATTGGGGGGACTCAAACCCCTTTTATAACTACTCTTGTAAGAGTTTTCTCTCATGAGAATCTTATCTCTACTGAAAGCATAAAATAACAACAAAAAAACCACGGGACACCACTCCAGGTGCTAACAGCAGGAAAACATTTTGTTTTACGTGAGCACCCTTACTCACGGTGCAACTTTATCTTTTCAACCAACAATTGTATGCATATATTTACGTATTTTAACAAACACACACTTATCTACTTAGATTAAAAAATATTTTGCCAATAACCTTATTTTAATATATATTAAAATATTACTTTAAGTATTCTTTAACGGTCTTACTAATATAATTTGACCAAAAATCATGACCCATACCATGAATCCAACTACCAAGCTGACCTACCCACACCCGTGCACCGAGCTCCAATACTGAGCACTCTGTTTAGCACAAAAGTATTTATAAATTTCTTTTTAACAAGGTTTCCACGCCTACTTTCTTAGTAAATTTTGTATTGGAAATTAACATTTATATTTAATATTCTCGTCAACTTAAAAGAGTAAAATATCGATAACTATAACAAATTAGCAATAAATTAACTAGTTGTAAATGAAATGCATGTTGGAGGTATCATTCGTGTTGTTTGGTTTAAGTTCACATAACTAAACTATTCTTGCAATTCTAATGTAAAATTATGTGTCCTAATGTATATAAAGTGAGAAAGAAATTTTTATGACTTTCGAATTTGAGCTTGCTTACACTGCCAGAAGTAGTTTGAAAATAAAAGATGTGAAATAGTTCATCCTTTAAAAGCATGTTTATCAATGTATTTAGCACCCTCTAATAGAATTCCAATGACAATCAAAACATAGTTGATGTTCCAGTACCGGAAATATAATCTCACATCATTCTGGAGTCGAAGGTTAACGATAGTTTATATATTTTTTCCTCCTCCCAATCCACTGAGTCGCCTTTTAAGGACAAAACCATGATAGAGCACTAATCTCCAAAGCGGACAATATCTCGGATGCGGTGATTGACCCTACCGATGCTATCTTTTGGACTTAAGGTCAGAACAATGGTGTTGTTTGTGGGAACGAAAATCTGTCCCAAGCCCTTCAACTAGAGGGAATCCACTCCCCTTAGACCTCGACTGGGGGGCTTTGTCCAATACTGCCAATATAGTCTCACATCGCTTAGGAATCGAGGTCAAAGGCAGTTTATATACTCCTTCCTCCTCCAACCTACCGAGACACCTTTTAAGGACAAAATCGTGACAGAGCACCGATATCCAAAGCGGACAATACCTCGGATGCGGTGATTGACCCTAGCGATGTTATCTATCAGACTTGAGGTCGGAACAATGGAGTCGTTTGTGGGAATGAAAATGTGTCCCAAGCCCTTCAACTAGGGGTAATCCACTCCCCTTAGACCTCAACTGGGAGACTTGTCTTTTACAGGTGGATCTCCCCCTCATCGGAGACCAACTAAAAGCTCATTCCATGAGGAACATGGAGTCCTCGTTGACTTACACTCTTCGAGCTCATTTTTTGTAGGAACATTTGGCGTCCTCTGTGGAGCCTGAGTAAAACTTTTCTCAAACCACAAGATTTATGGTTTTGATGAGAATTCAGTCTATCACATCATCCTTATCCGCAAACCATTGATGAACTTATATGTTTTATTCATAATTGATCATGTGCCATTACTTCCTGTTCTCGCCGACTCGAGGTCAGTCGAAATCTGGATGAGCTCCTCGTGATCTCCCTCCAAGCTTTATTAAATTAACCTTCAAGGAACAAAGGGGGGCTCCTCCTACGATTACACTTCGACGCTCAAGTCAGTAAGAGCATAAAACATAGAGTATGTATTAAATATAGTGCAAAGATGTGAGTTGAGATACTCCCTGTGAGTGGTCATCTATTTATAAGTCTTCATGGACTTGGATATTGACTCTGGTTCCTCCAGGCATTAATGTGTCATATTATGATAACTTTCCATAAAATCTGAACATCATGTATATAAATTAGAGTATTTTGTCATATAATCGGAGCATTTATGTAATATAATAAGAGAAAGTAAATTAGAGCATTCAAAGAGGTCGGGATATTATGCATTAAATCACGTTAACTGTGCATTAATAAGATTGATTTCCATAATATATTTATCTAAATTAATGTTATGACAATGTCATAATTATATGGGGATTTATAATAACAGTCCCAAAAATCATGGTGACCTTGGTCTTGGGCCACCTGGGGGTCAAACTAATCGATATATATATATATATATATGACTGATCAAAACTCGGGACGGTACACTTCCCTCTCTCAATATCTATCTATATATCTATCTTTCATCTTTCCATCTATTTATGTGTTTGTAGTTCGTGCATGTCAGATGTTTTTCTAGTGTTATTGACTGAACAACTCTAAAGTCTGAAGCACCTATTTATAATGTTTTTTACAAAATATTTTTAGGCACCCTTGATTATGATTTCGAGTAATGTCTTCATCGGGATATTTTGCTACCTTCGACCAAACAGTGAGATAGCTCACCAAGATCAAACAGTCATTAGATCAACAATACTAATTCGAGTTCAAACACAAACATCGGCAAGGTTGTACGATCAAATACGTATCTGAATTTAAACATGAACATCGACATAATTTTATCAATCTTGAACCAATTAACAGACATTACTCGATATCGAAATCAATGGTCGACCTACACTAAATCCAAACGAGTCCAAACTGAACTCGTTCTCCCTTTGGTTGCTCATCACCAAATTATCACTTCAGCTTCCGAGTTGCGGAGCTTGTGTACGTATCACCCATAAGATCGGGAATGCAAAAGAGCTCGGGTAACTGTATGCATCCCTTAACCGAGCCTTTATTATCATCAATAACCATCATGAGTAAAACGGCCTAATCAATGAACCTTAAATGTTGAACAAATATTTATGAAACAACGAATAGTAGTTATGTTGCTAATCCAAAGGACACATAACGGTCTTCTCAGATTTACCACCTAATTAATTTATAAATATTCACTCTCCAAGAAGTACATGTATTATCTCATAATCTTAACTCTTGTACAGTGAAGAGCTTATCATCTTTGTGCTCCTACTGACTTAAGTATCAAAAAGTCTTTTGTAAGTGGATCTCCCCTCCTATCGTATACCAACTGAAAGCTCGTGTAATGAGGAACACGGAGTCGTCATCAAATAATTTGTAGGAACAGTTGAAAATAATTTAAAAATAATAAATGGAAATAGCATACAGAGAGTGGGAATGGAAGAAGTGAAAGATTTCATTTAATAAACGATTGATGAAGTTTTTGTGGCAACGAAGCAAAAGTGCAAAGGCAGAGTGGCTGGTGGGGGTGAGAGTTATAATGAAAACAGGTAGAAAGATATGTTAGCTAATGGTTTGGTTTGGTGTGTGTGTGTGTTTTATTTTACATGGTTAATGGTCTCTAGTGTACGATAAAAAAAAGCAAAGAATGAGGTTGAAGACAAGGGGACAGAGACAAGGGCACACGCAAATGGAGAGAGGTATCAACTGAGAGAAAGCAGTAAAAGAATGATAGCAATAATTGGTATGAGAGAAGTATCTACTGGAGAAGGGTATTGGAGGGGCCCTGTTTGGAACTGCAGAAACAAAATCCAGCTATTATTGCCTCTGTCTACTTCTCAGATGACAAAAATATTGGAACAGTGCCTCTGCATTGCCACTTCCCCACCACCTCATTTGTTTTTCTCTAACCAAACCAGACCACTACTATCAACACAACACACATTATTCAAATTTTACATAAAAAAACCATTCTTCTACCCTTTTTCTTATTTTTCTCCATGCCATATTTGGTTTATATATTCAGAAAGAATGAGTATTGGTTTGCATAGTATTGTATTGTATGAGAAGAGATATGGTACAGGCCCCATCTGATATTTTGCAGTTTAGAGTGGAACGCCAAGGCCATGTTTGTCGTCTTAGCCTACCTAGTGCTTCATCTCACCTTATCTTATTCTATATTTTTCAACTTGTGTATAAATAATATCTCCATCCCTATCTATATATCTATCTATCCATCCTAGTATTAGTTCATACTTATACACTTGTGCCAAAGAATTGTCTTTATAATGGGTGGTACAGCATCAAGGTTTTTTCCTAGATTTCATGATGGGTATCCAACATTTTTAGTTTCCAACACAGATTGTGTGGATATATGCCACCCCTCCAAAGGCCCTTTATCACAACCCCTTTATTTTTCTCCTACAACTTTATATATACTTGTATCTCTTGTGTTTTCCATCTCAACATATATATATATATATATAAACCTTTATTCCTATTCCTTATTCATATTATACATATTCCTCGGAAAGACATACAAATATGGTAAAGCTTCTGCAAAAGTGTGGCCATACAGGGTAATGAATTCGCCTTTATTTTGACTATTTGCAACCATGCACTATCTTATAAGATGCACCATGCTGCAAATCAAAACTTAACCACTGATTTCATAGTAAAAAACGTGCATTGTTTCCTACTTTCTCCATGGGACTTCAGAATAAAGTGCACTGTCATTCGATAACTTTAAAAGGGTTAAATTAACCAAACTTGCGTACAAGATTTCCACTTACAAGGATTTCTGCAAGTTGGTATTGTCATCATATATTTACATTAGTGAAAGCTGTTTCTATGCCCACCTTTTTTTCCGTATTGCCACTTTTTTCCCTTTCGTCTTTCATCCCACATAGGTTAGATCGATGTATAACATGTATCATATATGTGCATGCTTGCATGGTATGCTATTCATGTTGGAGATACACATCGACTAAAGATAATGACAATTCATTATATATAAGTGGGTGCAAACCTCACCTCATGAGCTGATTTTATGAGATTGAATTAGACTTAAAGTCCACTTTGTAATATGGTATCAGATATCACAGTCATTTAAAGTCTATCATAACGAATATTGTTATACTTATCAGGTCGTTATCGGACCACTTGGATATGAAAGACGACACCATAATTTAAATTCTTCTTCCATTCTAAAATATTAGTGTTTTTAATTTGTTATTTTTCTTCAAAATAATAGCATTTTTTTTTAACATGAAAAAGAAAAAAAAAGTATATAGTTTCCCACGTAGAAAAGTGTTGGTGAGTATATTGGTGGATGTTGGTAGACAGTAATGTAGATGAAGGGAGGCATAAATGAGAGTGGGGTTCTCGGGCAAGAGAAAAAGGAACATAAACCCACCATCCTAAATTTTATCTTTGTACTATTGCTACTTCTTTGGCTGTACAAAAGGTAAATACTCTTTCCACTCTTGTGGTGGGGTTCACACATTCTCACTCTTCTTCCAAACTCTTCTTTTAAACAATAGAGCTATCATACTTATCATAACTTCACAATCTAACAATAAATTACTTTACATTATAATTGTCAAGTAGAAGGAGAAATCATTTTTACTGAAACATTAATTCATATAAAGAGAGAAGAAGTAGAAGGAAAAATAATCTTACTGAAATATGGATCATACAAAGAGAGAAGAAAGTTTTGAAAACTTATAAACATTTTTAACTATAGAATTATCAAATTAACAAATTTTCATCTCCATTTCTTCATATACCTTCCACATGTAAAAAAATATTTTTCTTTCGATTATTAGTAATTTTCATATACCTTCGACATGTTTTAGTAAAAAAAAATTATTATTAGTAATTTTTATATATGTTCGACATGTTTTAGTAAAAAAAATATTTTTCTTTGGATTATTAATAATTGCAATTGAAGTAATTTTATTACCCTCCAAAAAAAAAAATATTGTACAAACTTGCCCAATACCACCTCAACTCCCTCTCTTCCAAAATCATCACCTACTTTCTCTCTTTTTCTTTTGCACAATTTTAGGCTTTTTTTAGAGCTATTCTACCCTACAAAAATCGACCAATTTACATTGTAATAGGTGTGTAAGAAGGGATGAGAAAAGATCTGAATACACGTTAATATTTAAGAAAAAATAGTCGGTTTAGGAAAATAAGTATTTACATTTATTTCGTTTTTAATATAATAATAAAAAATATTATAATATTATTACAAAATTTAAATTTTATTGATTAATTTTTTTGTCTATTAATAATAATTGTAGTATTTGTCCCACAAGGCTACCCTTTCCTTTAAGCACAATAAAATATCATTCTCCATTTAATCTATTGCATTGTGACATTTGGGGTCCTCATAAAACCTCAATTCATTTTGGAAAACGGTTTTTTCTCACTATAGTCGATGATTATACTAGATGTACTTGGTAATAACAAGTCTGAAACCCAACATCTCTTAGAATCATTCATTACTTTTGCACAAAATCAATTTTAGGCATCTATTAAAACCATCCGCGTTGACAACATATTGAAATTTATTTCTATGCGTAATTTTTTTCTCAAAAAAGGTATTGAATATCAACGCACTTGTGTCTACACTCCTCAACAAAATGGAGTAGTAGAACGCAAACATAGACACATTTTAAACACAACATGAGCCCTCCTATTTCAGTCCCATTTACCATTAGAATTTTGGGGGAATGCGTTTTAACCGCCACATTTATCATTAATCGTTTGCCAACCCCTTTACTTAAAAATAAATCACTCACCTTCACTTTCTCACTTAAAAACTTTTGGTTGCCTCTGTTACGCAACTGTTGTTTCACCTAAGCAAAAATTTGATCAGCGTGCTCGACAGTGCATCTTCATTGGTTATCCTCTCAATAAAAAATTATACAAATTATTTGATATAGATGTAGGCACTTTTTTTACAAGTCGGGATGTCATCTTCCATGAAAGTGTTTTCCCATTCTGCCAACAGTCCCAAACACAATCCTCACCTCCATTACAAGGTATTTTGCCCACTATTGACATTGACTTACCCACTCATGTTCAACATTCACTCAATCAACCTTCTTCTCCTACTCATCACAATGCACCTGAACCTCTAGCAAACCAACTTTTTTCTCCTACTCGTCATAATGCACCTGAACCCCCAACAAACCAACATTCTTCTCCTACTTGTCACAATGCACCTGAACCTCTAGCAGACCAACCTTCTTCTCCCACGCCAAGAAGTCTAGCACCCATTATTGAACCTTCTCCAACCGACCTTCCTGTTCGACGATCCAGTCGCACATCAACTCCACCTTCCTGGCTTCAAGACTACGTAACGGGATCCCAAGCCAATCATTTGACCACTGCCCAAGACCGGTCGAATGGAACCAGGTATCCTATGCATCATTTTCTTTTTAATTCACGATTTTCTTCTACACATAGTGCATATCTTGCTAACATCACAACCACGAACCTCACACTTATGCTCAAGATATCCTTGATTCAAATTGGCAAAAAGCAATGGACGAAGAGCTTTCCGCCTTGCAGCTAAATCAAACATGGACCTTGACATTGTTACCCGCTGGGCAGAAACCCACCGGATGCAAATGGGTTTACAAAATAAAGTACAACTCATATGGCAGCGTCAACATATATAAGGTGCGCCTTGTCGCAAAGGGGTACACTCAGATCGAAGGTGTTGACTATTCTAAAACTTTTTCACCAACAGCAAAATTAACAACTTTGAGGTGTCTTCTCACCATTGCAGCAACTAGAAATTGGTTTACTCACCACCTAGATGTGCAAAATGCCTTCTTACATGGCACATTGCATGAAATTATTTACATAGATTTGCCACCTAGGCATCATCGACAGGGGAGAACATTGTATGTCGACTCAACAAATACCTTTATGGTCTCAAACCGACATCCCGTACATGGTTTTCAACATTTTTTCATGTGATTAAACTGCAGGATTTCAACAGTCGAAGACAGACTACTCTCTATTCACAAGACAGAATAACTCATCATTTACTACCCTTTTGATTTATGTGGATGATATTCTTTTGACAGAAATTCAGCGTGTTAAAGACGGTTTATTACAACAATTTCGCATTAAAGATCTTGGAGACTTCAAATATTTTCTAGGGATTGAATTTTCCCGTTTCAAGGCTGGTATTTACATGTCAAAAAAAAATATGCACTTGATATTTTGCAGGATACTGGACTCATAGTGCTCGTCCAGACAAATTTCCAATGGAGCAAAACTTAAAACTCACACTAGACACAGTGAAGAGTTGTTAAAGGATCCATTCAAATACAGATGACTTGTGGGACGACTGATATACCTCACAGTTACTCGACCTGACATAGTATTTTTCGGTTCGGACCTTAAGTCAATATATACAGCTCCACGAAAACCTCATTGGGATGTCGCAATTCGAGTCCTAAAGTACATCAAAGCATCACCGAGACAAGGATTGTTATTTCCATATGAGAACAATTTGACATTGACAGCTTATTGCGACTCAGACTGGGGAGGTTGTCAGACAACTCACTCGGAGAAAGTATTTGGGTATTGCATTTTTCTTGGTTCTTCTATTATCTCATGTAAGTAAAAAATATAAACAAACGTATCAAGATCATATGCGGAAGAAAAATACCGTGTGATGACTAATACTTGTTTGGAGATAGTTTGGTTGCGATAGTTGTTGCAGGATTTAAATGTACCATGTAACTTGGCAACTCAACTTTTTTGTGACAATTAAACGACATTACATATAACAACAAACCCAGTATTTCATGAACGCACAAAAATACTGAGATAGACTACCACATTGCGAGAAAAATTACAAGCCGTGATAATCAGTCCTTCATATGTACCGATACATTATCAGCTTGCATATATTTTTACGAAAGCACTGGGCAGGAACAGTTTTTGACACTGCGACACAAGTTGAGAGTTCATGATCTTCACCTACCAAGGAGAGTATTAAGTAAATATTAATTATCAAATTATACGCAATTATTGTATGCAATTATTATACGATATTATACGCAATTATATGCAATTAATTTAATAATAATAGAATCTCATAATTAGTGGATCCCTACCTAATTAACTTTAATAATTTGGAGAGAGAAAGTCTTCATACACTTGTATATATTTTCTATACATAGAGTAATGTAAATAAACACAAGAGAATAAGAAATATCTCTTTTTCTTACCATCTTTTTATATATCATTTTCTTATAATCAGGCTTGGTAAAATCTAACTAGAATGGACTATGCGAATCTATTTGTGCACTCTATATGAAAATTTCTAAACTATATAATCTAGTTCTTTTTATGTATATTGGTTGGTAATGGCCTATAAGTACAAGGTTAAGTAAGTTTTGGCTAATGCAAATTGATTTGGGTTTGTTTTATAAGAGTTAGAAGACTCCTAAAATATCTCATTTAATTTAATTTATTTATTTTATTGATAAAAAAATCAATAAAAAAGATACCTCTAATATTGACAAATAGGTTGATTGAAAAATAAATTTGATATAACATCAACAATAAAATAATATCGTAAAAAATATACAATCTATTTTAGTAAAAAAAGAAAATTCCTCAACATTTATAAAAAAATGTTAAAATTATGACATCATAAGATAAGTCAAGTTAAAGATGTCTCCTTC
>Ga0123341_1000492_pt1 | contig 24107 bp, 17 predicted proteins | sample Turbeapinknodule_FD_89959 | JGI IMG/M metagenome (GOLD analysis project Ga0123341, IMG submission 89959) | Root nodule microbial communities of legume samples collected from Mexico - Turtle bean Mexico pink nodule | ecosystem: Host-associated > Plants > Roots > Nodule | place: Mexico: Nepantla...
ATTACTACTTATCTAACTGAAGCGGAGATCGTACTCATACTTAATCAATGACAATTAAAAAAAAAAATAAAAAATAATAATAATAATAATAATTATAATAATAATAATAATAATAAAGACTTATACGAACATTATTTTAACCTTTTTCGCTTACTTGCACATTTTTAGCAAAGTAAACTCTAGACTAACCACGATTAACTTCAGTGAAGATATTTTCGTTTTGGTGGAATCAATAAAATTATTATTATTATTATTAGTTAACTAAGAATATATTATAATGTCATATATAATAATTATGTATTAATTCATGCGAGAAGTTGTTTTTAACTAATTAATAATGCAAACGTAATTTATATAATTTAAACTCTTAGTATCTGTCCTTTAATCATTAATATCACTCGCATCTTTAATCATTCTTGGCTTTTAATCAATATTATCAATCAAGAAACTTCATGCCATTTATCATACCCTTAAGTGTGCGTTTAAATACCTTTTTACTGAACTAATTTTGAATTAAACTGTTTTCAAAATATTAATTCTAGTTACAACTATTTTAAAAATAAAATGCTTACTTGAGTGTTTCATTCTAATAATAAATTATCAGTAAAATTTTGACATTTTTTTATCCAACACAAAAACTACCCAAATTACTTAATTAATTTTTTAAAACAATGTAAACATTTATTTGAAATAATAATAATGTAAACGAAATTTTAAATGCCTATATTGTCAGAAGAAATTTGGTGAAGGGGAAAACTCTTGTCACAACAAACCAATATTGAATCAGATCTCTATAATAATCCAATAGTGCATCAATATAGGATTCTAGAGCAGAAATGAGAATGTTACAAAGACCAAACTCAACAGTAGAAAGGGTTCTACACTGGGATTATTTTGTTGCTGCTTCGGAAGGCAAATTCCAGTGACATGTAGAGAGTTAGAGATTACTCCCTAGTCCCTAGAAGAAACTGAGACAGCCAAGAATAGAATCATGTAACTGATCAAATGAACCTTCAGTGCAACGTGTGAGAACTTAGAATCATACCACAAAACAATGGAATCAATGTCTCTAAGTTATTGGCAAAGAGTAAACAGTTAAAGCTGCCTCCGGCGTCTAGAAAATATACTACTGATCTCAGAGTGTTGCATTTGAGAAAACCTTATGTCAGGAACAAACAGAAGACTATCAGATGAATATTGAGTATGTTTTGGCCAGTGTAACCCAGAAGCTGTGGGTGGGGAAGGGATCTGTGGAACTGTCCATGATGAATCTGGAACCCGTTCCAAATAGTCCTCCTCCTCCTCCATTTCCTCGTCACCGGATCTTAAAAAAGGAGAATCAAAATCCCCTAACTTACCACCATCAGCCTGCATATATACTCATCATGAAAGGAAGAGGTGAAAAAGAAAATTACAGAACCATACAATACAACCATATAGATAAATGGAAAGTTGATGAAAGTTTGTTTGCAATATTAAGCAGAAAAGAAATAGACACGAATTAGGCAAAACACATGATGTATATCGAAGGTAATTTGCCTAACTATCGATACATGGTAAGCACACAAACTCTCAAGGAATGTGAACATAATCAACTGAATGAGAATAGTGACAAGGGAAAAAAGTGTTTTAAAAAATTTGTTTGATGTGTCTATCAGTAAATTATGTACAATAATTCCTTTCCACATTCTCATTAAAGAATATCATGTTTTTAAGCACTCAATAGTGTTTTTTGGTAATTGATCACCATTGAGGCTGGCCATTCCAAAGTGTCATGGTAATGGCTCCTTGTAACCTTTAAGATGCAGATTTTTATTAATCTTTAGGAATTGTGTTTCAAGTGAAAGCCAACTGTGTATTGCACTTCTAAAAGGTCAATTTTTCAAATGCTAAAATGGATTTACAAATATGGGAGAGAAAGAAACCAACATGCACCTCAATCAACCAATCTGTCAGATTCCAATGTTTGAAATCTACTCAATGTAACCTTTTCTGACCACAAATATGCAAAAGCTATACCATATTTGCCAGTTGTTTGGTGATGTGACTAACATGTTAATAGGGCATATACCTTGGGAAGAAATGATTGGCCCCATCCCTGTCCTATTTTCACCTGCGCATATTGGTGCACTACCATACATATAATTAATCTATGGCGAAAGATGAATCTAAACTCTTGAATACTAACAAAACCTTAAAAGATGGAAACTCTACAAAACCAATCATCAGAAAATACAAGGTTATGAGGATATAATTCAACAACTATGAACATACCCTTGATGATCCTTCCATGTATTCATAATTCTGACTGAACTCGTTTAAGCCAATAAATTCGTCTATTGTCCACTGTGAGATATTTCCAGCTGTAGAACCACCACCAAAAGACTCCTTAGCTGGTGGAAACCCCTCAACTCCTCCAACTTCTATAGGTAACAATTCATTGTAATCTGATGGCTGAGGCACTGTGGAAACCTTTCTAGAGATAGAAGAGGATTTTGTATCTGAAATTTTCTCCCCAGATTCTGACTTCAAAGATGTTGATGATGCGCCAGGCTCTGTAGCTTCAAGGCCTACTCTTACACCAGTGAGAAGAAACCTCTGATGACCAGAGACATAAGTATTTGCTGTATGTATGGCCAAATCACATTTTCTGCAGAACAGAGCCCGATCCTCCAGACAGAAAAAATAGCCTAATGCTTCCTGTAAAGAGTAGCAGACTCTACCATCATCACAAGCTAATCTAAAACAGCAACCAGTTTTAATTCATTTAAACTGAACCATGATTAAATGATGACGATGGTTTCAGTAGCAGATATAGTTCTTCATATATAAGCCAAATTCTCCTATAACAATAAAGCATAAAATGAGAACAGAACATTTTTCAAACCAAACAGACGTTCTTTCAATAAGAATAAAATCATAATTTACTACAAATCCTCAAAATGTAAGTTATCAATTAAAAGAACTCATTCTTGTGAATGTTCTCAAATGAAATCAGGGCTCATTTGGTGATCGAAGTAGGCTAAGAATGAGTACATAAGAGAACAGGATACAATAGAAAAGGATGTGAGCATGATAAGCTATCATCCTATCATGTGTTGGATGCACACTAGGATGCACACTAGATAACCTAGGAAATAGTAACACAAGTTGTATGTAAATGAAAAATACGCTAACAAAAGGTAATGGTACTGATGTGGTCGGTATTAGTGCTAGTGGGGCCACTGACAATGACAGTAATGGTAATGGTAATGATGAGGCAAAGGCAACATTGACAACGGTGATGGTCCTGATGGCGACAATGACAACACTGATTGTGGTCTCAGCTCAGTAATGCACAAATGGTGAATAGTGATCAATGTTGTAGAGGTAATGGCGGTGGTGGTTATGGTGGTTGTTGTAGCCGTGGTGATAGTAGTGAAAACTATTGCAATGGCCTACATGGTGGCAGCAAGGATGGTGGTGGTATTGACAATGTTGGTGGTAGTGATCATAGTGGTAATAAAAGTAGTGTCAACCCCGACAATAATTGTGGTAGCTTAGTGATGGTGTAAAACAAAGTTGTATTATGTGAGGGTGAAAGAGGGAAATTTTCTTTATGTTGTCCTATTTATTCTTAAACCAATTCCTCTTTAGGATAACCTTTAAACTAATGAACAGCATATCATAAGCAAACAGTTAAGCTTAACAACTCAACAAACAATATATTAAATAAGATATGATAACTTCTATTTTTTTTTCCATCCTAACCAAACCACCAAACTGTTCCTCAATGGATAACATTTATATTTATTTAATCAAATTTGAAAGGAAAAAAAAACATTAACAAAACCTGCAAGAATACATTTTTCACTAAACCTCAACCTTAAACCCTTATTACAGTAGACGATATCAATCACTGAGCTTTGTTTGTAAGTCCATCAAGGATAAAGAACAAGCATAATTAGCATCACATATACTGAGTGCAAAATTAGCAGAAATAACAATTCCAATCCCCACATAAATCTCAAACAGAATCAACAGCAGTCATTTGATCAAACCAAAAACTCTCCCAAGTATTAAGCACCTCTAACTGATTCCAAAGAACAGAAAACTCCCTCCCCCCTTCTACCACACTAAAACAAAATAAAAAAACCACAAAAGCAACAAACCTGGCAAATGTCACATTTGGGCATATGAGAGGAAGAGGTAGAAAGAGAAACTCTCTGGTGCTTGCTGGCAAGCTTGTTAGCCGCATGAACCTTCTCATCACACTCCCAACACAGGGCAGCCTCATCAGCACAACACAGAACCTTGGCCTCCGCAGCCTCACAGACGTTACACTGAATCTTCATCCTGTCTACCCCAGACCCAATTCCAGTCTTCCCTCCCCCACACCAAAAGTCCCTACCTTTCCCTCAAAAAAACACTGCCTCCCCAAAAAGGTTCTCAAACTCCACCCTCTATTCTTCAGAAAGTAATAAAATGAAGGTAAATCAGAGTTAAAAAAATTAAACTTCAAGAAATTAAGATAGCCCCACTAGAAATTGAAAAAGAAAAAATGAGCTGAAGAAGAGGTTTGGGACACGACGAAGCAGAGGAGCAGGATTTAAGAAGCGGGGAGAATAGAAGAGAAAGTAAAGAAAAAAAAATGAAGGATATTTTTTGCGGCCACGAGGTTCATGTACACGTGGCAGCAAACGGGTAGTGTCGTGGCAGAGGAGACCAACTGTGCTGGCTTCGGTAATGTTACAGTAAGAAATCAAAATCTTAAAAAGAACAAAAAATCTAGGATTCTTAAATTTTTTATTTCCTAAGTGCAGCACTTTGGGAAATTTTTGGCTGAAAACTTATGGATAACTTTAGTTTTGGATATTTTTCATTTTTTCTGTATGAGGACTTTTGGGCTTTATATTTTTGCTAACCGGTGGAGGATACACGTCCGCTAATTATGAGAAATGCCTTGATTTATGTGAACAAAATGAGCGAGTAAAGGGTTGTGTCATGTCCCTTTGTACCCTAAGAAAAGGGAATGGAGTTTTGGGGAGTTTGCAGAGCGTGAAGGATGGCCCCATTGTTGAGGCAAAAGAAGCTCTGACATGAGTGGATATTTTGTAGCATAAGAAGAGATACACCATGGTTTTAGGCGAAAGGGAGGGAAAGAAATTGAAGTTCAAAACTTTGTTCTCAGTGGGTGGAGAAGATTTGAGGCAAGAGTAGGATATTTTGTTACATTGATAGTGAAAATTCAATGTTTTAATACTTAAATGGAGATAAACTTATTTTGTACCACAAAAAGAAGATAATTTAATCCAATATTTCTTGAAGAGTTGAGAGCTATTAGCACTTATTTTTATCATTATTTATTCTTATACTAAAGGGGGCAACATATAGAAATATGCCTTTAGGCATTCATGCTATTTTCTTTTTGGTCACCTGTTCTACAACTAGCTTAGACTAGGCACCATTTTTTTCCATAAAAAATTGACCTTAAAATGCCTATATGATGACTTAATTTGGGCTTTGTTAATGAAACCACTTTTTTTTCTTCCAAATATATCATACTGCCTTAGTATTTTATTTTAAAAAAATAAAAGTCATCACAAAAATGTGATTTTGTTGCTCACAAAACATTAAGAAAATGAGCTTATGTTTTCTCGTGGGGGTGGGCTCCCATTACAAAATGACTTTGCATCAATTTTAAATACAAAAGAAAATACAATTTCATTTTATAAAAATTACAAAAGAATGTATTAAGAACTTTTTACAAAAGGAGACCTATTTTATGATATATTGGAAAATGATAAAAAAAATTGTTCTTTTTTATAATTAATTTAAAAATAAAATATGCGTATGTATGAATGGGTCAGTATTGAGACAAGTAGCATATAATAAATGGACCTTGTATTTGAGTCAAGTATAGTAGAGTGAATTTTGAATTTGTATTTGAGCCTATGCTAGATTAGGATTTTCTAAACTTAACTATGGTTTCAATTGGGCTTTAAAGGGCCCAAGAGAAACCCTAAGTTGATCATACACCAATGAGGAGTGCAAGACATGTGAATACACAAGGAAGTCGTGAGGTTCATGTAGAGAGCACGATTGCACATGTATCCCCTTCTCCACTCATGTGTCAATTTCTACTAGGGTTTAAATTCAAATTGAATTCAATTTTTTCCACCATTTTCTTCTCCATTTGGATGTCTAAGCATCCTAAAAATAGGAGTGCTCCCCTCTTGCATTTTTCAACTTAGAATCAGCATGAAATGTTGCCCAAATTTAGTCATTTTAGTTGTTCCTAAGTTCTCCCTAGGTTAGTCTCCTTCTAGACTTAGTCTAGACTTTTTCCTAGTGAGTTGATGATGTGAGTTGATTTTTAGATGTCTTCATTTAAGGTGTCACTTTACTTTAAGATTGAGAATTTAAGAGTTAATTGTGATGACCTTAGGAAAATTTTCACTTGACACTAACTTAACCAAATGCTTAAGTAGGTGTGAAGGTGCATTTCACAAAGGCAAAGATAAAAGACATTGTATGGTGAGAATGTATGTAAATTGTGGAAATAAAGAAGAAAGCTAGGAAACATCAATGGAAAGGAAACATGAAGGAAATGGAAGAAGAAACTTATGGAGATGGTGGTGGGTGGTCACACCACTTGGTGGGAGGAAACCACCAAGATAAGTGTTAGGCCGCCACTTGAGAGTTTCGTTCTTTTCAAGATAAGACCAAAAGGAAGAGGAGACAATACTCACTCAAGCTCTCACAATATTTGTCCAGAGTAACTTTTCTATTCAATTTCAACATGTCAAATACAATGGGTAGGTCTCCTATTTATAGGTGAAGGAGCCTTGAAAAACAAGCAAGAGGGGTAGGATGGGAAAAGGGAAAAAATAGGCAGCCTTAGGGTTTGACTTAAACCCGCATCCTAGGCTTGTCCTTCTAGAAACTAGGTCAAATTGTCTTCCTAAAGGGCTAGGAACAAACTAAAATGATAGCTACACCCCCTATTATGCTAAAGGCACCTTATTCTAGCTTATCTTTGCTATTTGGACCCATAAAGTGAGCCCAATTTATTTACAAATTGTTTCATTCTTTAAGAAGACCAGCAAGAAGAACAGTAGATGCTCTGGTTTGTGTCCATTTCTTCCTCTAGTGAGGTCTGCTAAATTGTTGGTGAGGTCTTCACTTAATTGTTGAGATGACTTCTCATAGTGTGCATCCTTGGTCATCTCCTCTTGGCTTGGTTTGCATCAGTTGACCTCACCTCTCACTTGCATAATTATTCCTTTCCATTGCAATCATTGAATGTTCTCCTTGAGTGTATCCAAGCTTCCACAACCATGCTCCATCCATTTTTCATTCAAAGATTTAAATCATAGGGAAGATTAGTGAAATAAGGAGTTTATCACTTGGTATCAAGAGCTTTGGTTATAAAAAGTTAAGTAGCTCTAACTTCTTCTCCTAATTGCTTTTCATATTGTCATGTTGTTTACGTATTTGTTTTGATATCTTAAGCTTTTTTTACCGATTGGTTTGGTGTTTTTTTTCTTCTTGTTTTGTTTAAATGTTTTTCTTTATATTGAATATCGAGTTGTTGCTCCTATGTGTTTTAATTTGAGTATTTGTATGTAATTTTACTTTATGATGAGTTTATTTGCATTTTTTTGTGGAATTATTTTATTTTTGAGACATTTTTATTTTAAGATCATATTATATGTGTTGCCTAGAGTCATGTTTAGTCCTAATATGTCATAAACTCCACTAGTTGTGGTTTTGGATTTTTCATTTGAGTTGCAATAGTAAAAGTCACATACTTTTGGTGCCTTTGAGTGCTTTTGTGTTTCAATTTTGAGTTATTGACTTACTATTAGATCATTAGTAATTTCTTAGAGTTAGGTTTCTATTGTGTCTTTATTTTCATAATCTACTTTGATTCTTGTAGGTTTCTATTCGACTAGTTTCAATTGTTTCATTTCAAAACTTCATTCAAGTGAACTACTTGTGAGTATGATTATGTGAACTGTGTGACTAGTTTTGTGGATTTGAGATTTGAATTTGAATTTTGAAAATAAAATGTACCTACTCCTACAAAAGAAAAAGAAAAAAGAGAGAGAAATAAACAAAAGAAAAAAGCCAAAAGGAGTATAGTTTTTGGACAATAACAATTCAGCAAGCACCTTAAGCATAACCATTAAAAGACATTAAAATTGAATATGTCATATGAAGTGAAACATTCTTTGTATATTAGCAACATGTTATTAGCAGAAGGCCTAAAACACAACCTACTTAGCATAAGTCAATTATGTGATAGGTCTTTGAGAGTGTTTTCTCATATCTTTGAAAGGTCTTGATTTTAAAGGGAGATTAGGACTAGTTTGCTTGGAGAGGTGTTGAATACTCATTCCTAGACAAGTGTTAAGAGTTGTGTGCTTAGATAGGTGTTGAATACTCATTCATGGAGAGGTGTTAAGACTCATGTGCCTAAAGAGGTATTAAAACTTGTTGTACCTGGAGAGGTGTAAGAATACTTATCCTGGAGAGGTGTTAAAACTTGTTTAGTGAAAATCTTTTAAGTATTTTTCTTAAAGGTACTAGACATAGCCCAAGTTGTAGGGTGAACTAGTATAAATTTGTGTCTACTTTTCTTTACTCTACACTCTATTAGATGTTGCATTTGTTTGTTAATTTGGAAATTAAGTTCAGACTCCATTCAACCCCCCACCCTTTTGGAGTCAATTGCACCTTTAACCACAAGGTCAAAGAATGTACTTCACATCATTAGTCTGTCTAGTGGAACTCACTCTGTTGATTGAGAATTAAATGCAATCTGTTGAGACATGTGTATTTCTCTCTTCCTTAATTTATCTACATTACATGTTATTATTTTTTTTACTAACTTAGGAAGGAGAGTTATTGTGAAAACATGTATTTGATCATTATTCTTTATTTAATCATTGCAACTAAAACATTGACTTGGTTTTGTCATGATCCATCAGACACAAGAAATAGGATTTGATCATTTTCTAAAATCAATTAGAAAATTATCTTAGACAAGTGATCAGTGGAGTCGTAATAACATCTAATAGGATGCATAAAATGAAAAAGATAGAGTTTTATTGTTTTGATAAACTAAACCATTGTCCGAGTATTGTTAATAAGACGATATTTGCCAAAAGTTGTTAAAACTTGATAAAAACACAATTCAACACTTCCTTTTGATGTTTTTCCTTGTTTTCACGGGTGTTAATTGTAATTTTTACTTAATTCTCGTAATTGGACCCACTTGGATGTTTTATCTTGCGTAAGCCACATCTAAAACTCCATTACTCTAATTTGGACTTATTAGAAAGTTAAGAGATATTGACACTACAAAAAATAGGGAAATCATAAGGGAGGGTTGAATTGTGATTTAATTACTTTCTAAAAAAATTCGCAAGCATGGTCCCCTTGTGAGTCCTCAAATGAAATTTCTAGTTAAGGGTTCATATGATTAATATTTCTTTTGATGAACTTACACAAATGCATACATGCTTTAGGCTAATTTGTTGAGACATATTATCTTAACACAATGTGTTTTCATTAATACTTTTTTGCCCAATGCGTCTTGATGAAATATAGATGATTCCTCATTAATACTTTATAGCAAACTTGGTCAGAAAGAGATATTTGAAAACTTATTTTAAACGCAACTCTTTTTGTCCAAGAGGTCACAACAAACATAGGTTTTGCAACTCAACAAAAACACTTGATTGATGTATTTTATAGTTTAATTTAATAAGTGATCAGATCATATTTCTTGTGTTTGACCAACCTCTTGATATGTAGATTTAAATATTTAATCTAAAAAAACTTTGATAAAAACATTTATTGAAAGTACTCTCACAATAACTTTTCTTCTTGAGGTAGTGCAAATGATAATAACAAATAATGTAAAGGAGATAAGGAAGAAAGAACATATACACAACACTTTTATATTTGTTCATCTATCATAACAAACTACATCCAGCTCTTGGCCAACAACACTAGTTCAACTGGGCAGACTATTGTTGTAAAGTACACTATTGTATTATTGACACTAGCCACTATTGACTTAGCGGAGTATTCGTTGGGCTCATAGCCACTCTTGGCTAACCCCTTAAGCATTCTTTACTCAAGCCACTCTTGACTGACACCAAGTATTCTTTATTCAAGTCACTCCTAACTTACCCGAAGTATTCTTTACATGTAGCCAGCCTTGGCTAACCAAGTATTTTAACCCTATCAAGGAATATTCTTTCCTTAAGCCATTATTGGATAAATTGAGTATTATTTTCCCTTTAACCACTCCTGGATAGCGTAAGAAAGATTGAAGGTTTAAGTGCTCGTCTAATCATTAGGTCTAACTACTAGAGAGCACTTACATCTTTTGATGAATACAAGGTTTTAGTTCTCTCTATCTCCAAGTTCAGATTATCTTTCACTCTAGGAAGGGGTTGCGTCTTTCAACGTATACAATGAATAATCATTCTCTCCTAGGTAGTTAGAGAAACATTGTTAGTGTTCTCCTTGAGGCTTAAACGGATCCAGATATTTGGCAGTCTTTCTACTCTTAGCTTGGGGAACCTTCTCTGAAGCTTTGAGGATGGTTTCACATCTAAACAGTATTTTGGCACAATGCATATTTTCTTTTAACATTTAGAATGGTGTTATATTTCAAAATATATAGGTGAGAAGCTCTTATATGAGGGGATGAGTTGATCGATTCATCACTTTCATTTACATTTAGATCAAATGCTCATTTTCTATGAGATTTAGACATTTCCAATTTACATTTTTGTACTTTTTCCAATTCAAAATCAAAGTTATTGTGTTCTTTACTTTTCTAATTCAAGTTTTTTCAAAAAAAAATCCCTTTCCTTTCTTTTAATTCTTGCTTTCTTTTCTTTAAAGTCTTTTACATTTATTCCTCGTACAAAATTCTTAATTGCATTCTACATTGTTTTCTTTACATTCATTTAAATTCTTTTAATTTTTGTTTTGGAATTACATTTTGTTCTTACGTTGAAAATGGATAATTAATATTTTTCTAACTAGTTTAAGACTCAAGAAATGCGGTAACAGTATTAATTTCAAATACTAAACTAGATTCGGTGCATATTATTTTTTCCTTGAAATTTGTAATGCACACTTGTAAATATATTTTTCATTGAGATTTTCATAAAGTGTGATTGCACTCTTGGTTTCTTTTGTTCAAATTAATTTTCATAAAGTGTGAAGCTTTCAAATATTTCTTATTCTATGCTTTAATTTATGTGCACTTCCAAGGTATGAAACATCTCATTCTTTAATTGCTTGCTAAAATTGGATTCAAAATTGATTTACATCTTCGAGAGATGTGAACTGTATTGAACTCTATATTACAAAATTGAAAAATTGCAAAATTTAAGGTAAACTTAATTGTTTGAGAGTGATTTAGCAATTGTTCTTCAAATATCATCATTACTTAAACAACATTCTCTTCATTTTATTCTTATAATAATGTAATCATTGAAATTTGTTGTGCCAAATTACTTGAATTAGCTTTTCATTTTGTTTTGTGTCTCCTTGTAGATGTCATGTTTCTTTTCTAAACATAAGTTGTATAAAGATAGAAACAATAGAACATATATTGTTGGAGATCTCACATTGATTAAAGATAAATATATTTAAGACTATACAAATGAATGTAAACCTCACCTTATGAACTGGTTTTATAAGGTTGCGTTAAGTTTAAAGTTCACTTCTTAATATGATATCACAGTCATTTAGAGCCTATCCTATCGAGAGTTTGTTGGACTTATCAAGCTACTCGCTATCGGACCATCCATAATATATAGTTTGATGCATGAGTTGACAGGTTGGGAGTGAAAGGGTGTATTGAAGATCTCACATCGACTAGAAATTAAGACATTTCCTAATATATGAGTAGGTGCAAACCTCACCTTATAAGTTAGTTTTATAAAATTAAGTTAGACTTAAGGTCTATTTTTTAATATATATATATATATATAAATATAACAAATATCACAATTTGTTTCCTTTTAATAGTATTGAGTGCTCAGAATTGATTCTATATTAATTCTTTCTATAGAGTGTTTATAGTAGTTGTTGAAATCATTAGACTCTTACCATGTATGACTGATTACATATAGAAAGTATTGAACGTTGTTGTTTATGAATTATTTAACCTTTAACAACTAAAATTTTGAATATTCTGATATTGTTTTATGTGTGACATTCTATCCATATATTTAAATTATATATTTGAGAAACAAACTATGATGTTAGATAGTATTAACTAATATATGATAATTAATTCACCAGTTAAACAGTTAATTATATTTGTCATCTTCAAAACTTTAACTAACAATAATCTAATGCTTTTAGACTATATTAGATTGTCTAGGTCTTAATAATGGAGTAGTTGGGAAGGATGCAAGAGAGATTCAGAAAATCTCAAATTAAGTAAGCAATGGAGAAAGAACATAAAATTTGAATAACTAAGAAGGTTGGGGCTTGGGTTTTGTGCCATTTTGGTTTTGTGCCATTTTATAAAAAATTTGTTAATCAAAGGTGAAGAGTAATAGAACAAATAATCAATTACTTATCAACCTAATTGATTATATTATGCATAAAATACAATACTATTATATTTAGTCGAATAAATTGACCGAAAATCAAGCGTTAAATTTTTGACACATGTTTTCAGAATAGAAAAACGATTTTTCTCTAGTGAACGAACTTCAGAGAAATTTGTCCAGCAAATACTCAAATTCTAACAAAAGGATTATACTTTCCCACCAGTAAATAAAAACGTGTAACAAGAAACTAAAACCAAGCCATTTTGATATATAACCAAAAGCTAAAAATTGAGATATTTTGAGAGAATAAAATCATATTTAAACCTATACTAAAGAGACGTTACATTAAAGCTCCAAAGCGGCGCTTTATTGAACATGATGTTTCAGAAACCAGATCCGATCTGTAAAATAAGAGTAAAAGATTGCATTGACACTAGAATTCCAATAATGTATATGGTTTGATTTTGATGTATTCCTATATCAGCCTACAAAAGGGATAAAAAAATGTTAATCTGTATGTATTATGTAAGATTACCAAATCATTAGGCAGTAGCAGCACATAATCTGGTTGGTTGCATTCTTGGTCGTGTATATCCACTGCAAGAACATTCTTTACAGCCAGCTATCAGCAAAAAAATACAATAGCATCTCCAAGATGGGCCTGTGTTTTAGCTTTAATAAAAGGGAAGGGTGTAACAAAGGTCTCTCATCCACTATAAAAGATAAAAGTTGAGACGCACTAAGTAGCAAAATGCCCTGGCTATATATGAGCCACAAGACTTTCCATTATGAAATATACACTCCCCTTGGAGCTTATGAGTGATGCGTACATAAGATACTTTAACCTCCTAAATCTAAAGTCAAGTCAGCTTCAAATTTATGGCCATCGTATTAATGCATGAGATTCTGAATTGCATTTGTAGCTCAACCCTTAAGAACGATGTCAACTCATGTGGCCAAAATTTGCTTATTCTCCCGATGAGGATATGCCGAGAAATTTAGTTGTCATCTTCTCTAACTATAACAAATGATGAGGCAAGATAACTTTCAGAACTGGTGCTCTGGAAGATATCTCAATGATATCTCCATCTTGGATGGCATGATTGATATGAGAACCATCAATATATATCACACCTTTTCTACAGGTCCATGTAGCAACTAATGTCTGGTCATGTTTGATCAATCCATGCATAAGATCTGAGGCTGCCCCAGATGAAATAGGCTCCCTTGTCATGTACTGGAGATCCCGAGATAAAATTGGCATTGGAAATCCACCAGCTGAATGCATTGCAGCAGTTGAACCAGCAGCTGTTGAAACTCGTAGACCACTTGATCTGCAGTTAACGAGAGGGGAACATGACTTGTCACCCTCTTTGATTCTGCAAAAATATATGCTCAGTTGGCTTCGTTTCAGAGAATTAATGCTCTGAGATGAAATTAAGAAAATGTATGAGTTGAAGAGTTTTAATTTCTCACTGGATAGATCATACCTGAAGGAGAACCTAGAAAGCGAAGCAGGACATGGGTGTGCAACTAAGATATCATTGAGAGCATAAGTTGACAAGTGTAGTGCGTTAACAGATATCATGGTCCTTGTTAATTCGGAAGGAAGAAATTGACCTTCAAGTATACCATCTAATACCTGAAAAAGATTTTAAAAACTAGATTAGAAGAAATATTATACTGAAAGCAACAAAATTCAAAGATGAAAATCCTTTCTAATTCTTAATTTTAACACAGGTTTTGTCTAATTTCTATTTGTTACACTTTGTCCCACTTTTTCACCTTTCAATTGCCTATACAAGCAGGAGAATGTTCAGCTTAGATTTCATGTCCGGAGAAAATCCCTTAATTTGCATATATCATATACATACAATAATATGATTTTTTTTTTCACTGGAAATAAGCATTTGAACCTGAACATTTATCCAAAATTTGAACAAATCACAAAATATAGAGTAACATCATAAACAAGAAAACTTTAGGGTAAATGACCAATTTCATCCTTCAATGTAAAACGCTGACAATTAAGTTCTTGAAAGAACAAAAAAAGATAAAATTGATCCCTATATGTGTAAAAATAGAAAATTGGTCCTTGAATATTATAATTTAATGACAAAACAATCTATAATTAGTATCAAATTGATTCTTAAAATTATATTTTAATGACAAAATAATCTCACAAAACTTAAAAGCTAAAATATAATTTACACATGCGTGGAATTAATCATATTTTTTTCATTTTTTCAAAGATTAAATTGGCAATGCGTCACACATTCAGGGACCAGATTGGTCATATACCAAAACTTTAATATGGGGAACAACAAATTGTTATGCTTAAGATAGACAAAATAAGATACTTAAGAACTTTTATTCTATGACTGGATTCCCTTTCAAAAGATAATGCCACTTGTGCTGCAGGCTTGCAGCTCATCAACTTACGAACTACAATCGTATCAAATTGCAGGTTTTGTGATAAAATTGAAACCTGCATCAGAGTTGAGTTGAGTGGCCAAAAACGTACTTATAAAGGAGGGAATGAACTTTGGACAGACATCAACGTTAGCTAGTCTGATTTCTCACAATTGTTTAGAGGTACATTCTGAACCTCAAATCAATCCTATCTCTGTTCCATGTCACATGACAGTATAATGATTAAATTGGTTTCACAGGAGTAATTACTGGTTCATCATTATGATACATTAACAACAGTGTCATCAAATTTGAACATTTCAAGTTACTGAATAATAAAACTTCATTCTACACATGCTTGCTGCCACACCTCAAGGAGTAGCAAAGAAGGAAAATGATTACTGATAAGTCACATCACAGTATAATGATTAAATTGGTTTCACTGGAGTAATTACTGGTTCATCATTATTATACATTGACAACAGTGTCATCAAATTTGAACATTTCAAGTTACTGAATAATAAAACTTCATTCTACACATGCTTGCTGCCATACCACAAGGAGTAGCAAAGAAAGAAAATGATTACTGATAATCTTTCCAATATAGGTAGAGAAAGAACAGCTAAGCTTACTTGTTCAAAGTTTTCAACAGTGGCAGCACAAAGATGGCCTGTGCTTCTGGTAGCATCAAATTCACTGCTGAACTGCTCCACCTATTGCAAATGGAATTTGACCAAATAACCTGGTCAGTTTGGTTATTTATTTGCATAATCCAAAAGAAGATCAAATGAAACATATGAACATAGAAGCTAATATATCAATAGTAAAGCCCAAACTATATGTATATATACCTCATCAATCAGTGTAGGGTCAGAATTCACTCCAAGAACAGGAATTTTGTCATCCAATGAATGGCTAGCCTGCAGAAGAGTTCCATCACCACCAACGGTAACAACTAGATCCACATCATTAATGGGTGGTGACAAATTGTTACGCAGTACAGCTTTCCATTCAACTGACTTTTTTTGCAGAATAGCTTGACAAAAGTTAATTGCATCATGGTGTACCTTACGCCTATTCTCCAAGAACTGTAAGATCTGCAATTTTCCTGACAGAATTCAAATTTCAAACGGCTCTAATATGCCTAACATCCATGTAAAATAAAAGCCAAAAATCCTGGAAGCACCCCTTATTATGTAAGGATGTAAGACATCACATCTGATGCACTGATACTGCAATTTGTTTCACGTATCAACCAATACAACGTATCTGTATATCCGATACTCTAGGATACTTTATTGAAACTTAACGATGAAGTACTCAATCTTTGAAGAACTAATACTTTTATGAAGACAATAATTTATAATTTATTTTGACAATGTCTAAGAAATGTGATCTTAATTTGGATCCTCACAAGCAACTACATATTTATTATGTTTTAAGAATTGTTATACATTTTTAACTACGTATCTGTCACGCATTGTATCCTGTTATTTTCAAAATAAGCATATCGTCATATCAGACACACATCATATCCGATTCATGTATCGTATTTGTGTACCATAGCATCATATATACAAGGGTTGATTTATCAGATACTTCCACAGTAACCAAAGTACAAACATCAGCTTATTCGTATCTTATCCTTTGTTAATTATATAGGGTAGGGTGTACTAAGAAAGAACTCTTCTTATTGTAAGAAAGGTGGACTATAAATCTGATTCATAGAGTCATACAAGAATGGTTAAGATTAAAAGCTACTGGTTACATGATCACATAAAAAAGTCATGCAATTTTCCTTTAATCCTTACTCTTCAAATATGATCTTATATTCTACATTTGTAGTTCTAGTTTCTCCCAATAAGAAGAATCGTATTGTTAAATGGTCAAAATTAACTCTTCTGACAAAAAGCCCGTTCTCACCTAATACACACACAAAAACAGAATTCTTTATGGTTCTAATTCATTGGTAAGAAACTAAATTACTAGTACTACCCCATCTTTTACCATCACGAACAAGGACGTATAAAGAAGCGTTGAGCATTCAACTAAAGCTTTCTAGGTTAAAATGAAGGTAGGCAGCAGGGAAATGGCAATGTAGCAGGAATGTACCCAAAAATGTTGGACCTTTTTTATTTCCCATCTACCCATTTTAGAATACAAGTTCCCAACCAAGCACAAACAAACAAATCCCACATTAACATTTCACCAAACAATATGCGTGCATATGGGAAAGTGTGGAACCAACCTTTCAACCGTTGTTTCCTAAACGAATGCTCAAAGAAGAAAACAAAACCATCACGGGAATTATAAAAACATGAGAAAGGGGTGATGAAACGAAGAGGGAAGATGGGGTAGAGGCAATGTTACCTGAGGGGGGCTGTGGGAAGGTGGTGAAGATACAGTTAAGGGTTTTAACAGCAGTAATAGTCTCTTCATCTTCATCACCATTTGCTTTTGCTTTTAGCACTGTCAATTCTCCTTAAAACGTTGCCAACTTGCAATTGCAGGGTCACACAGCATAATCACAACACCTTTTCTTTGCCTAGGTCTTTCCTTCTAAATGAACTAGTTTTTTACCAGTGCACGGAAATTAAACTGCATAGGTTTATTTATTTATTAAATTTTATTATTCATTTTAAAATAACAAATTTTAGATATTACTTATATATTAATTATTAAATTTTATAAAAAAACATAAATATTTAAATTAATTAACACTACGAATATGTTTATAAATTTAATTAACTACACTATGAATTATAAAAAAGTAAAAATATAATTTTTATAATTAAATATATATATATAAACAAATACAAAGAAAATATTTATATATCAGTGTTCTTGTCGGTTGACGCTCTTGTCGGTTGACTTGAGTGGAAAGTACCCTTTCTAACCTGTCTCCTCTAGATTTTGTTTTGCGTCTTCTTGTTACACTGGAACAGGTATGAGTTTTTAATTATTTGAAAGAGGGAGATGAAGCGGCAGTGCTCCCTCGTTGTTGATGCACATGCCATGTGGGCGTTCCAAATTTAGTGTGGTGAGATGTCTCATCAGAAAACGCTTCGGTAATTGCGCCTCACCTACTCTTTGTGGAAGCGTCATGTTAGTTGCCAACGTTGGAAAAACTCTTCGCTTAGCCAAAATCGGCTCGAGCCTGGGGGCTTGTGTATTGGCTAAAAGTGCTCGGACCTCGGTCCAAGCGTTTAGGTATGGTCAGTTCGGTTTTGGGCGAGTATGGGCCCAAAAGGCGGGTCATGAGCTCGGCCCAAATGTTGGTAGACAGCTCGAAAAAGATAATTAAAATAGGGATACTATGATTGGTTATAACACATATGTTTATTATAAACAAATAAAAGTTGTTGGGTATAAAGTAGTTACCACCCGAGAATAAAGGTGCACGTAAGCAGAATGTTTTTCTGTTATGATTATATGCTTTCTGTTGAGATTATGTTCTCAATAGTGAAAACTGTTGAAGGGATATCTATAAAAGGGGCATGAGACCCCGAGTAAAGATACGCCTTTTTTAATACTTGAGACTAAAACTGATTTGATATTTTGAATGCTCTCACTGACTTGATTACCAAAGTGTGAACAACAGGTAGAGCCCCCTTTGTCCCAATGGAGCAGCATCTCGGAGCACCAATCAGAGACAAGTCAGAAGAGGAGGTCGCCCATTCATTCCGTCCGAGGTCAACCGGCGAGAACTGTAGCTTCTCACGAAAGCTAAGAGAAGAAGAGCTTTTTCTTTCAAGAACCCTAGGTTAGGCTTAATGAAACCTAATAAGAGTAAGAGTAAGACCTTGCGAAAGTAATTGAACTTAAATTTGGCAAAGTTTCTTTTCACATTCAAAGTGTGAATTTTACAGGACTAGAGCCTCTTATTTATAGGCTTGAAAGGGGGAAGGTAGCATGTTGAAGAAGCTATCGTAAACGTAGCTCAAGCTAGGGTTAGGGTTTGAGCCTTTTCACCCAAGCTTCTACAAACCCTAGCTTTCAATGTAAATTAAGGTTTCTACAAGGTGTCCCTTATGCCTCTAGATTTCTATGTTTAGGGTTTTCATTTTATTCTAAGTTGTGACCTAAAATACAAGGTCAAAGAGAAAGGAAAACCCTAGTCTAATTTTTACATATTTTTGTACAAAGTTTTAGAGTTGAATATTTGTTGTTCCTTTAAGTCTCGACTTTGAACCTTCTTTTGTGGTGGTTGCCTTTATATGGATGGTCCTCCATCAAGTCCTCCCTCTTGAAAAAGATATGACCTCAAATCTGCAATGTGGGTAGGATGCCACCTTATTAATGAAGAAAAAGGGTTAGAATCCACTTGAAAAATGAAACAAATAATAAGAACACAAAGATAAAAAGGATTGTGGTGTGTGTGTGATAACATGAGTTATAGCCTATTGGATTACATCTTTTATAGGCTAAGTTACCCTAAGTTTCACTTAACATGTTCTAAATTTGATTTTAGTGCCTAATTAGAGAGCTCTCTCCATGTGAGAGTATATGTGCTAGAAAAGTATCCTATTAGGTTATATTTGGGTTACATTTACACATAGGCCCAACTTGCACACCCTTAACCCTAAACTACTTGGACAATTACTTTTTGTACCCGATCAAATTTGAACATGCACCCAAATTTTATGTGAAATGAAAAAATAAACTTGAATAAAAGGGGTTGCGAATCAAAATTCATTCTGAATTTTCATTTCCATAACACCTTTCCAGATTTGGATTTTTTTGAACACTTTTTTGATTTTCAGAATCCCTTTTCTGGAATACATTTATGGGTTTTGTTTCCAGAAATTTCTTTTCCAAAATATATATATATTTTTTATTCTGGAATTACTTTCCCATAATGGGATTTTGATTTTCCAATTTTATAGTGGAAATCCATTTCTGGAACATAAAACTGTATTCTTAATCTTTTGTTTTTCTAGAATATATTTTTAAAGTTTTGAAATGAAGTGTAAATTTGGAAATTTAAAAGGAGATCGGGTGCAAGTCATAATTTATAAGGTGTAAGAATAATTTCACAACTTGTTAACTCAATTACAAATTCAAATACCATAGTGACGTGAGTTGATTTTTAGATGATTCCATTTTATGGTGACACTTTACTTAAAGTTGAGATTTTAGCAATTTATGTTGAAACCTAAGGAAGATTCCCATTGGACACGAACTTAACCAAATGGTTAAGTAAGTGTGGAGGTGCACTTCACAGAGGCAAAGATGAAAAATCAATATAAAGTGATAGATGGGATGCAATGTGGAATGGAAATGGCAATAAGGTAAGCATTAATGGTAGTCATGGTTGAACCATAAACATATAACAAAAGCAATACCAAGAGCAAGAAATTAAGACAAAGAAATATATGAAATGGAAATGAATTGAAAATAGTGGAAGAAAGGTAACTTATGGAGTGGTTGTGAGAGTGGTTCACGCCGGTAGCCACCAAGATGAGTGTAGGGCCGCCACTTGAGAGTCTCACACTACTCAAGATAAGACCTAGCCAAGAGGATTCAAACCTCACAAACTTCTCAGACAATTTGTGCAGAGTAGCTTTTCTATTCAAAATTAACATCTCAAATACATGGAGTAAGGCACCTTATTTATAGGAATGGGTGCTTGGTGGGCAAGAAGGGAAAGGGTAGGGTGGTAAATGTATGAGGGGGCTGCCTTTAGGGTTTGACTAAGTCAAAACCGCACCTTAGGCTTGTTCTTTTAGAAACTAGGTCAAAAAACTTTCCTAAAGGGTTAGAAATAAGCTAAAATGATAACTACACCCCCCTACAATGCTATAGGCATCTATTCTAGCCTATCTTTGCTATTTGGACTCTTAAAGTGAGGCCAACATATTTACAACTTGTTTTATTCTTAAGAAGACCACCAGGAAGAACAAAAGATGCTCTGGTTTGTGTCTGTTCCTGCCGGTTAACTTCGATTGTCTTTGCGCGTCTGCGACGATCAAACGCCCAATTATTTGTGCCTTCGTTGTGCCTTTCTCTGATCAAACACCTGAAAATGCAAAGAAAAATGGCGCCCTAGAGGCCGTTTGCACTTCGACGCTCAAGTCAGTATAGGGCTAGGAAACACCAAATGTAGCTGTAGAAAGCTCTCCGTGTAATCTGTGTCAACTTGCGTAAAAAAATGTTGCGTGTGAATCGCGTACCTTATTAGATTTGATACTACCCCTTTTATACTTTAGGGTTTCCACTATTTCCGCTAACTGCAATTAGGGTTCCTGAGGGTGTGGCTTAATGCCGCTATCACCCACTCTTAGGGCAATCTAACGCGTAAGACTCCCTTTCTGGAGTGCAACCTCTGACGGGATGACCACCTGGCTACCCACTTATGCACCTAATTTTTGGGGCCATCCGTCCTGGGAGTGCCCTAGCTGTTCACGTGCCATGCATGCAGTTTACCCTGGAACGTGACCCTCACAGGTCGTATCTCTTCCAGTGGCTCTTTACTTGTGTTATGCCTGAACGCGTCATCCACACCACACGCATGGACCCCTCGTGATCTAGGCTTCTCCCTAACTGATAACTGGTGCGCGGTCTGGGATCCACCTCTTGTAGCCCAACTCCGCTGTTTGACTTGCCGAGGTTTGAGGACACATCAACATATCCTGATGACTGATGCCTGACCACACCTCGATGCCCGGGACGTACTGTCTGTGAGACATCCTGGGCGTACTGCTGACCACCCCTCGACGCCCTAGGCGTGCCGTATGCAAGGTGCTGGCCCTCGCCACTCGTGGGACCCAGTGTACGTGGCCCCACGTCCACTAGCAGTCAACTACGCCCAAAGACCGGTCGGTACAGTGTCCATTTCTCCCTCTGGTGAGGTCTGCTAGATCCTTGGTAATTTCTTCACTTGATTGTTGAGATGACTTCTCATAGTATGAATGGTATTGTGCATCCTTGGTCATCTCCTTGTTAACTTGGTTTATATCACGTAGTTTGCTTAACCCAAATAGAAGTTTAAATATCATGCACTTAGTCCAATTGCAACCCAAATTATTTTTATTTTATGCAATTTATGATTCATAGAGAATCATGTAAAGATTGTCTTCCCACTAAGATTAGTAGAAGCTCAATCTTTATGTTTGTGTCTTGTACATAACTCTACTTATTGATCCCTTGACCCAAAATCTGTCATCATAGATCAACTTTTTTTACTATAATCAAGAATGGCAATGATAAACAAAATGAAAAGAACTTCTCCTACTTTAATCCCAAAATATACAAAAAAAAGTTTTAGTAATTGTTCTCGCCGGTTGACTCGACGACAGTCTCTGGCCCACCTATCTCCGCCTGAGAATCAAACTTCCTTGGATTGAAGAACTTCTCAACTGCAAAGACAAATGGCACCTTGGCGACCGTTTGCTCTCCGACGCTCAAGTCAGTACTAGGGCAAAGAAACAATAAGTGTATAAAGTAGTTTCAGTCTTAAAAACAGTGTACCTTGTTAGGGTTCTTACCACCCTTTATATAGGTTGTAGCTAGGGTTTGCTTTTGTTCTGTTACCCATATCTAGGGTTCTTAGGAGAACGTCCTTGTGCCGCTATTACACATTCTTAGCATAATCTGGCACATAAGACTTCCCTTTGCTGGAGTGCAACGACTAACAGTATGACTGCCAAGGTACCAACTCATGCACCAATGTTGCGGGGCCATCTGTTCTATGGGTGCCCTAAGTATTCACGTGCCATGCATGCAGTTTTTCCTTGGAAACCCTAACCCTAATGGGCCTCAGCGCCTCCAAGGAACACTTGCTTGTGTTGTACCCTTATGTACCATACATACCTCATGCACGATCCTCTCGTGACTTAGGTCTTTCCTTAGTATCTGGGTGTTAACTCATGTTAACTTATACTGCTTGGGGGACCCAGCTTATGTGGCCCACCATTCCTTTCAGACGTCGATGTCCGATGTCTTCTCTGGCGTCGATGTCCGAGGATTGGTCAGTACAGAAGCCCCCCAAGTCTCGAGCTGTAACTTGTTTCAACGAAAGACTAAGTGATCGCCCCCCGACGACCTACATGGCGCTGGGTGACAGGATGTGAACAGTACACCAAAGTGACGTCTCACCATACTTTTTCAATCAGCGTACACGTGGCAAGATCAACGGTTAAAACTCGTTACCGCTTGCGCTTCCTCGTATACGTTTAAACCCTTAAACCCCTACGCTCTCTTCACTGTTTCATTACTTCACTTAATCATTTCCCAAACATTTCTCGTTCTCAAAACGCTCTCTCTTCCTCTTCGAAAACCTCTACCTTCGAACCCTAATTTATTCAAATGTACGTCCTTTGCTTCATGATCACCCTTGCTTTATGATTCTGATGCTCATAACATGCTATAACTGTTCTGGGATTGTTTATGTTTTCTACATTTTACGTTTTCTTTGTTCTTTGTTTTCAAGTCTCTGTTTTTCTAGTTTATTGAGTCACACCATCATCTTCTTCTAAACCTTCATTTTTCTTCCTTTCTCCTCTTCCTCTTTAGCTTTCTTATCAAGATGGCCAGAACCAAAACCACACTGAACCCTCCTCCTTCTATCGATTACAAAACCCTCTATCACTGGGCTTCTGATGAACTCCTGGCTGAAACTTCCAAGATAACCTCCAACAAAGACGTAATAACGTACAAGGAGGGCGAGGCTGATGAAAAGCATTGTGTGTCTTCTTGTACTTCTTCAAGACGAAGAATCCTGGCAAGAGACTGTGGTTGAGTTTCAATGGAGTGGCGGGGAGAGTTCTCCTAACTCTCTTCCAGCAGTCCTACAAAGGCGTCAGGAAGAAGTTCTTTAAAGTTTGTTGTAGTGTGCACGACCCCACCCTGTTAAATGGGTTCCCACTCTACTGGGTGGAGAAACCAGAGCTGAAAAAGCCAAGGAACCTTGAGGACTTGACCCCGCACGATCGGGAAACCTGTGAGTTCCTCTCCAAGCTAGGGGCGGTGTTCGACATCGCTGAACTGATCAAGTTCGAGTACCCCCCTGGATCCCTTAAGAAACGCATCGGTACCCCCCCCCCCCCCCTCTTTCCCCCCTTTTACCTTACATTTTTCCTTCTTTCCTTTCCACCTCTCCCTTTTGATTTTTTTTCA
>Ga0123341_1000497_pt1 | contig 24048 bp, 15 predicted proteins | sample Turbeapinknodule_FD_89959 | JGI IMG/M metagenome (GOLD analysis project Ga0123341, IMG submission 89959) | Root nodule microbial communities of legume samples collected from Mexico - Turtle bean Mexico pink nodule | ecosystem: Host-associated > Plants > Roots > Nodule | place: Mexico: Nepantla...
AAATTATTTATTATAAAAAAATATCATATATAATAATTTATTAATTTTTAAAATAGTTTCTAATGTAACTAATATAATAATTAATTATTTTTTATTTAAGAAATTTTAGTTGAGTGACTACTTTTAAAATGAAGTGTCATAACCAAGACTTATAAAAGTATTAGATACTTGACTGGAACAACTTTTATAAATTCTTTTGTTTTTCATTTTTCTAAAATTGAAAGTTATTGCTTTTTATTTCTAATATTATGTGAGTCTCGTAAACATAAAAAGCCAAATGATCATTATAAGCAATACCTATAAAATAGATTTAAATATAGCGACTTCAAATTTCCAAAGGATTAAAATAAAAATGTTTTAAAAAAATTAAACTAAAGTTTGTATGTTTTGTATGAACTAAAATTTTGTTTTCAATTTTAAAGTAATAAAAGATAAATAATCTTTTTATAAATAGGAATTAAAAATAGATTTAAACTTATAAATATAAATGATACTGTCACGGTATTTATTTATTTTTTTAAACATATGTAATACTTGTCATAACTCCTATGAAATGTCTTCAAGATAGTAAATACATACACAACACCACCATCATTCTATCATTCATTTTTATGACCCAGTCAAATTTATTGAGGAACATAAGGAATTCTTTTTTTATGACAAATTAAGTTTTAGTATAGTGGTCTTAAATCGAAAAGTTTAGAAATTTACCAAAAAAAAACTTTTATATTTGATTATTTATATACAGTAATAAGGGGTTGGTCTAACTGTTTCATTAATGTTAATTAAGTAGAAAAGATAAGTAATAATTATAAACTTTTCTATACTGTTGACGTACAGATATTACTTGACTCTTACGCTATTGATATAAAAGTTCCACAACTTTTGCAAACAAATTAGGATTAAATTTATGCTCAGCAAAGATGTCATATATAAATATATTATTAGCGATATTATTGTTAATTTTTTCAGATTAACTTTTCAGGCAACCAACCAAAAATTGCAGAAATTGATAATTTTGATGTAATTTCTTGAAGAATTAGAATCCATAAATTGTAAAAAAAACTACAAAATTAAGTACAACTTTATCTTAAAAAAATGATTTACAAGTATAATTTCAACTTTGTTTTTAAAAAAAATTACAAAAATTATGTTTGACATACATTACTTTCGTGTTATATAATTTTGTTTTTTTACTTTAGTCGTAGTACTTTTGTTTATATTCTTTTTACAGGAGTCGTGTTTTGGTCAACGCAACTTTTATTTATTTTTATATTGAAATTGTATTACAGTATAGAAAAAAAAAATACAAATCGTAATTATCATATAAACTTAAAAAAAAGTAAAACTCAAACACAAACTTTAATAAATAAATATTGAATAAAATAGATGACTTCTGTGTTATAAAAAATTAAAATTCTGTTTCTAGAATACTACTATAAAATTGTTGTGTTTTCTGAATAAGACTATTCAATTTTATAATTTTCTTACAATTTGTTCATACTAATATTTTTCTCGAGAAATTACACTACAAGAAAATGATGTTCTCCCAAAAGGATATAGAATACTTAAACTTTTGACAATTTATAATGACATGTTAATGTTTATATGCGTAATATGTTTATATGCGTAATACATTGGTGCAGTTTTGGAGTTTTTTCTTCTCCTTATCACACTTCATTGACACGTTTCATGCATAAACAGTTTACTCAACAAATATACGAGACCAATATTGCTGACGAGGGTTTTAGGTATTTTAGTCTCTTATAACATTATAACAGTAACATTTTCTCTTTTCTTTACTGTTTTTTGCATTATGAAGATTTAATTTTACAAGAAAAAAAAACTGAAATCATGTAAAAAATTATCAACTTTTGATTATATATAGGTAACATATTTGGTTTTAATGACGGTAAACAAAACCTATTTGACGCTTTTACATCTCTATTTTGCTATTGTAGTGATATTTTTTTTTCTTTTTAGGATTATTAGTATATTTGATTTGCATCAAACGAAAACTACTTGTAAATTTTGCATGATAAATGTCACACAGCTCACATATTTAACGTCAAAATAAACACTAAATAAGCTTGTGCCCACAAATATGATATATCTGATGTTAACATTGAGGACATTATTGCAAATCTTGTTATTGTTAACATTCAAAAAAATGAACCAAAATTCCTTGATTATAATATTTTAATATTTGGTCCACAAACATATAATTTACCAATATTTCTCAAACAGCTTAAGTAATGTTTGTTCAAAGTTCTTCAGAATAGTGGTTTTTTTTTCTCTCATTTATTTTGTTTTATTGTAACTTTTCAAGCAAGATTATTAAGAATCTGTAAAGTGTAAAGACAAATATAGAATATTATTAGTTTTCTGGTTAACTGCCACCGCCCAAGCAATAGGATATCATCACCGACTGGGCCCTACCCCTACGTAATTAGCCTATTTTTCTCCCCTCAAAATCACCTCACAGTGAGCCACGTAGACACTTACGATACACGTGGCTCTCTATTAAACGACTGTTCTTAATAAACAACACCGTCTTAGGTGAGGTGGGTTCATATTTACACTGGGCCCAACTCCCGCTGCTGCCACGTCAACGCTTATTCCACGTGGCAACTCGTCTTACCCCACACTTTTTCTTTTTTAATTAAAAATAATAATTACGTTTTTTTGTGGGGTCCATAAAATCCATTGCGTGTCTAGCACCCAGGGTCTTTCTCCACGGTGCGATATGTGTCGGCAACGTATAGAAGGGGTCTCCTGGTAGTGCCACGTGGCTATTATGTACCTCGTTGGACCAACAATGGTTCGGCGCATGGACGTTTTTTCTGGTTTAGTTAGTTGGTCTAAAAGCACGACCAACTCAAACATAATTAGCTCATCATCGTACACTTAACCAAGATTTGAGGATAATGAAATGAAATATAAGATTAATTTATTCTATATTTCTTTTGAGGATAATGTTTGTGAACTTTTCGCCCAACCGACCATTAAAGTATTGGATATCTGAATGGTTTGATTTTTGTGTTAAAATGAAAAAGTCTACTATATTTGGGTAGTTTAGATTGTATGGTTAATTAGGTTGGACTAACAGAATAACTATAATTGGCTTCAACAAATTCAGTGGTAAGAAAGCAAGAAAATTGGACTAACTGGAAACATTCGTTTGAGAATATTCCGTTGCCTTTATGACTTTTAATTTTAATTACTCTCTTCTTTTTCCTTATTAATTTCTTTATCTTCTCCAATAATAAAGCAGTCAATAATGTCTTTCCAGAAGTTTCGGGGAATTTTCTTCTTTTATTTCCCTTTCTCTGCCAGATTTGTAACCCTACTTATATCTTTCTATGATATAGGAGTGATTTTCGGAAATTAAAGCAAGATTTTATTGTCTTCTTTAAAACGTGATTACTTTCTTTTTATTATGATCCTTGATGTAATGACTCGTACGTACAAACACTGAAAACCATTTTACACGATAATTATTTTCTGTACTTAAACATTTTCGAAAATCCAATAAATTTTATGAAAATGTTTTATTAACACCTTTTTCTATTATCGTAGAGGTGGTATTGGATGAGAATGTGGCAGTGAGTTTTTTTTTTTAATTCTGATGGGAGTAGGCACTAAAGACAGTTTTGTAAGAGTGTAAAGATTTATCGTTTCAGTGCGGGTGCGGAAGCAAGATAAGTTCGAACGAAAGGAAAAAAGAAACAACGACTTCGTTTGAAGGAGGAAGAAAGAGGCAGCGGGAAGCATGAACCAAACAATAGAACAAGCAAAGTACAAATGATAAACGTTCTTCTTATGCGATCGTTGCTACTTCTTTGTTTGTTGTTCAAGTGTTCAACGTCATTGACTTTACTCATCAATCAAAACTGGTTCTATATTACATTAGTTACTAACCGGTGTAATATATTGGCTTACCAACTACACATTTAAACCCTTATATTACATTGGTCACCCACTCTTCATAAAAAAATAATAATTTTGAATTGGGTCATATATTACATCGGTAGATGACTTTAACTTGTCTAATATGAGTCACTATGAGTAAAAAAAAAATTTACACCGATTGTTACTAAGAACTGATGTAATATATATTTTTTACCTTATTTTAAAGTTCGTGCCTTATTACTCATTCACGCTACTATTCTATTTTGACGTTGTCACCGAACACAATCTCACACTCTATCGAGAGTCTAAAATTAATTTAGTTGTGAGATTGAAAAAAATATATGAAAGTTTTGATTCAATACTTATCATTGTGAATTTCTCATGGTAAAAAAATTTAAGAGTTTTATGCTAAAAGTATCATTCATGAGCAAATAAAATGAATATAACTTCATATTATCCATTAAAATAAATAATTGGTCCATCCAAATAAATGTGTGATTGAGAAGTTGACAGTTTAATAACTTCTTATATACATTATATATATATATATATATATTTCACTCTTATTTCAATTTGTAGAGATTTGTAATGAGAAAACTTGCTAGGGTAAGAAGAATCCATTCTAGAGCATTATAAGTTTAGTGTCTAATTGAACTGTTTATTTTAAAATGTCATAAGTATTTCAAATAAAACTAGCAAAAGACACCATTACAATATTTTATTTCAATTATTTAAAATTTGATATTTGTATTAATTTTAATTATATATATTTTTTGAATAATATTAATTTTATTTTAAAATTTAAAAGAACACATTATATATTAAAATGATAATGAGTTTCATCTACCACAAAGGTACTCCTACTAATTTTTTCTTGCTTTTTTGGTCACTTGACACATGTGTCAAAATGATACAACTTTATAAATTCCCATTAATAATACTTCACACAGAAAACCCTATAAATTATAATTACGGATATATAGAAATGTAATTTATATACACAAAATATGTTTTTTTTTTCATTATATATTGCTCCAAATGCTAAAATCACTGAAATATATGTGCCTTTAACTTGACTTTACTTGCTTTTAAATTATTTTCTTTATTAATTCTTTTTCATTCAAAACAATTTTTTTCTTAATCAACATTACTTCATAAGCATTGATAAAAAAAATTCATAAGCAACTGTTCTTGTATAAGGAATCTCACGAGATTTGTTTTATGATAATTTTTATAAACAATATTGTTTAACTTTAAACAACCAACTACATTTAAAACACTCATAACTAAAGTGATTTTTTTTATGCTAACAACGTCGATAGTCACAGGAAAAAAGTGCTTTTCTGTGTCAGTATGTTATGTGATGGATTGGCAAGGCAAATTACACGTGGTAGTCAAGTTAGTATGATGGTTGACAGAGTAGCTGAGGATTGTGGAATGCATTCCATGTTAAGAAGTGAACTTTAAACCTAATTCAACCTCATAAAACCGGCTCATAAGGTTGAGGATTGCACCCACTTATATACAATGAATTGTCTTAATCTCTAGTCGATGTGGGATTTCCATCACAGATGGAGATAGAGATGAAGACAATTCATTGTATATAAGTGGATGCAAACCTCACCCCATTGAGCCGGTTTTATGGGGTTGAGTTAGGCTTAAAGTCCACTCCGTAACATGGTATCAGAGCCATTTCAATCCTATCCTAGCGAGTATTTGTTGGGTTTATCAGGCCACCACCCATAATATGTTATCCCACGCACGAGCTTCTATCTATCACTCTCGGCGTGAGGGGGTGTGATGGAGATCCCACATCGACTTTGTATATAAGTGGGTGCAAACCTCACTTCATTGAGCCGGTTTTATGGGATTGAGTTAGGCTTAAAGTCCACTATGTAACATGGTATCAGAGCCAGATTCGAGCCTATCCTAGCGAGTATTTGTTGGGTTTATCAGACCACCACCCATAATATGTTATCCCACGCACGAGCTTCTATCTATCACTCTCGACGTGAGGAGGGTATGATAGAGATCGCACATCGACTAAAGATTATGACAATTTATTGTATATAAGTGAGTGCAATCCTCAACCTTATGAACCGGTTTATGGGGTTGAGTTAGACTTAAAGTCCACTTTTTAACATTCCACACGAGTTTCTTAAGAAACACTTCAAAATTTCAACTCAAATACGTTGTCAATGTTGTTGATAAGGTTTCAAGTTAGATCACCATTTATTTTGTTTTAATCCATTTTACATCAGCATAATAAAATTAAGGAGAAATTAATACTTAGAGGCTCATGAATATTTCACAACTTCATATTGTAGCAAATCCGAACAGATGTTCTAAATATAAGTGAAATACTGAAAATTGATGGAAAAGTCTATACACTAACAAGTTTCTTCCCAAGAATAATGTCATCTGTAGAGAAATCAGCCTCTTTCCGGAATGTTCCTCTGCCAAAGTCCAGATTATATGAGTCTGCAAGACCTCCTACAAGGTCAAATTCAGGTTCCCATCCAACTAATCTCTTTGCTTTCTCAATTGATGCAAAGAAATGCTGCACAATAAAGAAAATGAAACAACAAAATATCATTAGACTATATAATGATGTCAATTTTTTCTAATAAACTATACAAGTTACAGACACTTTTTCCTCATTCTATCTGATTTGTGTTGTTGTTTCACCTGATCACGGAATGGAAATGACTTCTTTTTCCCAAAATCAAAATCTTTAGGGTTGTAGTGAACGAGCTCTGGCTCTGGGAATCCACCAGCCTGAAAAACGGCAAAACAAACAAAGGATATATTAGAAAAATATGTCTCAAATGTGCTCTCTGTTGGTCACCTTAAATATGACTATATGCATGGCATGAATAACTTACCTTAGCACATGCTTTTGCTAATCCATCAAATGTCACATATTTCTCTCCCGAGATGTTGAATACTTCCTTGCTGGCCTTGTCATTACCAAGAACCTGAACGAAAGCTCTTGCCAAATCCTGTCACATTTGAACCATATTTCAGCCAAAATCACAAAATGTCATAAATTTACAAACTTGCTAGCTATAGATTAGTCATATCAGTTAGTTCTAAATGCACTTTTTAAGATAGTATTAGAGACCCTCTTTAATTGTTGGTGTTGGAATTCTCCTGCTATTTGAGATATAACTAACAAGTTAGTTTCATTTACTGGGGACCATTTTTTATAATCTTCAAAGGCATCCAAAGAAGGCATGCTGATATAAAAATCTTGTGGCAAAATGAATATGATCAGCTAAGAACAGTAACATAACGAATTCATACCTTAACATGACCAAGTTGAGTTATTTGTATTCCTGAGCTAGGGATGGGAATTGGGCGACCAGCTTTCAATCTATGGAAGAACCACTCTTCAACAGGGTTGTAGTTCAAGGGTCCATATATGTAAACTGGCCTTATAGAAGTCCAATTAACATCCTTTGATTGTAGCAAACTTTCTGTCTCAAGCTTTCCCTTGTGCCTACTCTTAGGATCAACTGCATCAGTCTATCACAGGAAGCAGGGAGTTAAAAGAAAACTGAAATTAATTATACTGGAAAGTGAGAATTTTTTTATAAAGGACATTCGTGTGCTTAAAATAAATTTTAACAATGCACTCTTCCCTGCCCATATATAATTTTAATTAAGATATTGAAACGTAAGAGCTGCACAAGAAAGAAAAATCTTTCCCAAAGCACCATGTTAGTAATTTTGTGAATAAATAAATAAAATGGCTGCATAACTTGGAAAAACTAAATGATATGAATTTAAAGGCACCAAACAATTCCATCGTCACTACAAATTTCTGAAATTACAGGAAGATATATATGTTAAAACGTAACTGACCTCTGCATGAGGTAATAGGTCAGATTTGAGATAGACACCAGCGGAAGAACAGTAAATAAACCTGACAATGGGAAAATTATAAGCAAAATGGAGATTAGAGGCATAGTACAAAATATTATCAGAGACATTTTCTCAGTATGCTATTTAAATTTTATAATTTAATTATTTGTGTAGCTATGATGTTTAACATCTGAGTATTTCATTTTTAAATGAAATATTTAATATAATCATTTTATTAAAAATCAATTGTCTGACTAATCTTACCCTTGCTACCATTTACTACTATTCCTCTTTGACTTTGGAAAAAAAGCCAATTCAATTTCACATTGATCTCAATCTGTATACCGAAAGTCTAAGCCATCTAATTCGTGGCAAATTCCTATTTGTACATATCAAAGCAAATGAAGAGCGTGGCATGACAGTTGATATAGCTTCTTCTAGATTTCAAGAACTATCTTGTGGAGCCAAGAATTGGAGAACTCCATAAATTATCACTGTTACAAGTGATTTTCTATATTGAATGTGATATAATGAAAGAGAATAGTGTGATGATTCTCTTGAACTGCAATCAAATTTATTCTTAAAATTCAATTGACTAGGTAACTCATTAACAAAGTTGAACAATGACAATCTGCTTTTATGGTATATGAAAGACAGATTAGGCAGCTTACTGTTCCAGATTAGGCAGAGCATCCAGTATGGGCTCAACTTCATCTGCCTCTCGTCCTGAAACATGCCGAAAATTTTATTTGAGTCTCATGGAGAGATAAGTTATGAACCTAACGAGTAAAATATATAATGAAACTGCAGGAAAACAATACGAACACAAGGTGTGAACAAGTAGGAATTTGCATACCATTTATGTCATATACAACTTCAAACCCTTCTGCTGAGAGACTGGATTTTACAAATTCAAAGTCCTTCCTGTCTCCTTTCAAATGCAAGATCTGGGAAATTAAAGATGCTACAAAATGTAAATGCTCAGGAATGACACACATTCTCATCACGCCTTACAAGAAGGTGAATTCAATATTTAATTTGCAATTAGATACCTTGGAAGAAAAATCAGCATAATCACTGTCTGATTCACCTGGCAATTGTTGAGTGACAGGCGTTTTACCTCTTGTAAATAAAGTCACCTGCCAAATTCATATGTTCTATCATCAAATATTCCTTGGAATGTAATTCTGAACTATATGAAATTACCAAAAATAGGTACAAAAGCTTTTCAAAGATATGATTCCTTAGAGGAAGGAAAAATCATTCCTCAAAACAAACACAGGCGTAGCAGAGTTAATGCTAAATGGGTAAGTCATACCTGGTGACCCTCTTTGACAAGGAGCCTAGACAAAAACACTCCAATAAACCTGGTGCCTCCCATGATGAGAATTTTCTTGGTGCTTGATGCGGAGACATAGAAAGACCCTTTTGGCTGCCATAATTTTCTCTTCAACTGTACCCAAAATAAACATGCTGGAAGTTAGGGAGGAGTATATGTGCTTTATTTATCACTTGGATGCATAAATTCTTCAAGATATTAACTCAAAAGTTTGTGGAAAACATTAACTAAATTCAAACAACAGGACAAATACAGGAATTGTGCAACTGAGATCACCTAGTATTAGTAACATATAAACAAACATACAATACAATAATACAATGCTGTTCACCATCTACTGATAAATGCACACACAGCAATTATAATTAGTGTAGAAACACCAAAGGATTGAACATGGAATTAAAAGAGACAGGTATTGGATGAAATGATATTGATGATGAGATAGAGATTAGAGAGACGAGGACCTGAATTTGAGTAGGAAGTCTGGTTCCACTGAAGTCAGAAAGAGAGGAGGCCAAGGGAGAGAAAGATAGTTGGTTCTGTTGGAGTGCCACCAGTCTTGCCATGCTTCTCTCCACACAGGGTTGCTATGTGTGTGTGTAGAGAGTGTAGTAGAAAGAGTATGGTAATGATATGGGGCTGAAATTTGAAGTGGTTTTCCTTTCCCTCACCCAACTAACTAACTCCCCACCTCTTCTTTGCTTATGATAAGACAACGACCCTACTCCATCTGAATCCACAGCCCCTCGTTCCCCTCCCTCTTTCACATTCATTCATTTTTTTTCTCTCAAACCATATAAAATCTTAATCCATTTATTCATTACAAGATAAAGTTGCAGCAATCATACCATTGTTCACCGTTTTTTTTCACGAAAGTAGTCTAATTTTGAATAATTTTTTTACGAAAATAGATAATTCGTATATTATCTGGAGACTTTAGAGTGAAAGTTGTATCCATAAATTCTACTTTAGGCCGAGTACAACCTTGTCATTTTTATTAAACAAAGTAGTATGAGATGACGATTTTGATTAAATTTAAAATTTAAGTTTAAGTGAAGTTAAATATAATCTATATGAACTGAAATGATACTGGTTATATACAAGTTGTTAAGATGACGAATAATCCATTTTTGTAAAAAAGTTTTTTTTTATCCAAAATCGTAATTTAAAAAAAAAATACATTGGTTTCGTGAAAAAAAAAATTGCTCACCTCTTCTCATGTGACGTGAATGTACCTAGACATATCTGTGTTGTTCCTATGCTAGAAAAATTCCTCTTTGAGATTCCAAGCTAAGAACGACAATATACATGATGAGGACGGTTTCTTCCTGCACTTTCATAGGTTCTTCGTCACCCCCATATACATATACACAACACAACGTGAAAATATTTTTATATCCTTCTTGTGTCATTCCCATAGATTACCTTTCGAATTATGTAATCTGGAATCTAAAAAAGACTTTCAGATTATATAATCTGTAAACTAATTACGAATTTGAAAAAAAGACTTCCATGTAATCCGGAATATTACATAGGGGTATTTTTGAGGTGAGAGAAGAATATATGGAGGTGCAGGAAGAAATAACCCATGATGAATTACACAATAGCATTCATGTGCTAGAAATTGAAAAAAAAACTAGATATCTGTTGATGGGCCCGACCAATAAGAATTGGGCTAGACATGTGTGGCCCAATACACCCTTTTATAGAATAAGTATATTTAGAAACATGTATACGAATATCATCTGTTAGTTATGGCGCACTCTTTCAGAAGTTCTTAATGCGTTGTTATTGTTCATAAATCTTTCCGAAGCTTGATCTCAGTGACAACTATGGATCTTGGGCAGGTATGTGAAGTTTCAATCAATTCTGTAGTTCTCTGCATTTCATTCTATTAGGATAATTGCATACGATCTGGTTTCTTTGTTTCAATTTCATTCTTCATTTCGCCCCTTCTTTGTTGAGAGACATTTTTAATTTTTCTCTTTTACGTTGAAGAAAAATAATTAAATTATGTGCCGGACATATTTTTGTGAGAATTTCACGTAATGTACCCCTAAATTAGCACATGTCTTAGAATTCTTTATATACATTTCCACATTTCTTGTTTATAAATTCAACTCAAGTTCTTTGTCTGGCCTTTGATTTGGTTGGAATGATTGTATTATCGTTCTCTTTTCTATGATAGTTAATTAATCACATTGTACTCTGCGTGCAGCCTGTGGAGGAAAACTACGCAAATCCAAACACTTGCTTCTTTCATGTTCTCTTCAAGGTTCACTTTCTTTAATGTATTTGCACTGTTTCGACATTTTATTCGCCAATGGCAATTGGTAGTTCTGAAAAGTGTAATGATTTTCACTTTTTGTGTCTGGCAGGCTGCGGCTTTGGCATTTTACATTCTCTCTGCCCTCTTTATTGATAACTTTGTCATCATTTTTGTGGTTACTGTCCTTCTAGCCGCTCTTGATTTTTGGGTAGTCAAGAATGTGAGCGGGAGAATTTTAGTTGGTTTACGGTGGTGGAATGAAATAAATGATCTCGGTGAGAGTGTTTGGAAATTTGAGTGTCTTGATCATGAGGTGCGAATTGCTTGTTTTATTCAGTTGCAACTTGCATGTTGTTATCTTATTTTTTTAAATAATATCTCTCTATGACTCTATCTATCTATAATGTCTCAGCTGAGTTGGATAAGATTTCCATCCGAATGCTATGGAGATATGTTACGTATTTTGTTTGTTTTTTCTCCAGTCATTGGCCCGGATCAACAAGAAAGATTCATGGCTTTTCTGGTGGACACTTTACCTAGCAGTAAGAAAACATCAATTGATTAAAGCTTGTGTGGCATTCCTGTTTTTCATATATCCTTTAGATGGTTCATGTGTTGTTTTGATATCAATACTGAATAAGGATTAGTGTTCTAAATAGAGTGACCGATTCTCTTAAATGTTGGATCTGAATGGAAAATATAATTGACATTTGGGTTTTGCCACTGCTTACATTTTGTTTTTTTATCACCCCTCATTCAACAACTTTGTTAACCAGTACATCATTTTCTTGTGTATTCCTCTACAGGCAGTTGCATGGACTATGATGGCAATATTCTCACTCATAAGGCTGCAAGCTGATTACCTCCTAGTTGTTGGAGTTTGTTTGACCCTCAGTGTTGCAAATATTGTTGGTTTTACCAAATGCCAAAAAGGTATGCTAATTTGTGTATGTTCTTACTATTGTATCTTATATTTCCAATAATATTTATTGGTTTAAGGTGGGATCAATTGCTGGAAATAATGAGATATTTTCAGTTCCAAGCGAATACTTGTTCACTCCAATTTACCTCCATTCTTCCAGCATAAATTAATTCATTATACTATTAACATATAAATAATGTCATCTTCAAGAGTTGAAATCGGGACATATTATCTGATAGCACCTGTTTCTCTTGTGGGGATTCTATGAAAACATGTTTAGAGTTCATTGTTTATAGTCAAATGGCAGTTTATGAATTTTCCTATAATTTTCTAGATTGGCGTGACTGGCACTATTTGGCTTCAACGTTATTTCTCTTCTTTTGTCATAATTTCTTGCCGTTGGGTCACATGATAAGTACTTTCTGTATGTAAACATTCACGAAAATCCAATAAAGTTAATTTAGTTTCTAGATTGAAAAAACCGTAGGAAAGTTTAGATTCAATCCTTATCATTGTCAATTTGTCAAGGTAAAAAAATTCAAGATTTTTATGCTAAAAGTATCATTCATGAGCAAATAAGATGAATGCCAGTTCATATTAGTATCCATTAAAATAAATAAGTTCTTGCGGTTGGGTCACGATATTTGGGTCAAAGGTTATAGATGCCACTACTATGTAGGATTTTATGATTGTTAATAACTTTTAAATTGCATTCTTTGTATATTTTGCTTGAAATTACAACCTATTCAGTGGACTGTTTGGATTAACAGGTATTAGATAATTAGGATGCTCTCAGTCTATAAGAAATTCTTGTCTTGTCATCGTTAAGATAGTAGAAATGGTTGTACACTTGTACTGGCAATGGTTAAATAAAAAGGAAAAATTATTTTGGCATGAAAACGGAAAACAAAAGGAATAACACTTTGTAAATTGTAATAATATATCGCATTATTTTTTTGTGGGGATGAACTTTAGGTTCTGTATTTTAACTGTTGCATCAATGTTTTCTGCATTGCATGCCACGAAAATATATTTCATTTTAATTGATGTGGTCCTGTGAATATGCATGATACATATACGCCTTGTGAGTTCCTCTAAGCCTAGTTTCTTCTCACATCGTGAGACTGGTAGTGCTACCTGTGTCTCCCTTTCTTCTCTGAATTTAAATCAACTGTCCAGAATTCATGTCCTCTACCTTGTCCTCCCAATAGAACAATGACACTTAGTTAAATGAAAGAGTACATTCTCTTTCATGTTTGTCTGAGGTATCATTTTTCTATCAAGGGAACAAAAAAGAGGGCAGACAAATGAGACAGATGGTTCTTCCTAAGTGGAAGGATTTCTTTCTACACAATGTTCCTTTTTGTTTGGCAATACTTTATATTAAGGATGAAAAAAAAATCCAAATTACAAAATCCAATCCATAGATCCAAATCCATATTAGTTTTAATTCATTTAAATAGATTTATCTCAAATCCAAATCCATATTTTTGGATTTTAAATCCAATCCATTTAATTGGATATGGATTAAATATGGATTGGATACATTTTTGGATTATCCAAATTGCATTTTGGGTTGGATTTTGGCTTGGCCCGATCCAGGTTGAGCCAAAACAATCCGGGTCAAGGTTGAGCAAAGTCGGCCCAAGTCCACGTCAAGCCGAGTCGTCCGGGCCCAATTCGAATCGAGTCGGTATGGGCTAAAGTCGACCAAGTCGTTCTGAACCAAAGTCGAGCCGAGTCAACCTTGGGCCAAGTTGAGCTGAGTGGCCGATATTGAGTCGACTTGAGTCGAAGTTGGCCCAGGCCAATGTCTACTCGAGCTGGTCCATGCCCATGTTGAGCTGAGTCTTTCGGGTTCGATATGGAGTCGAGCAGGCCCGGGCCGATATCCAGACAACCAGGCCAAGGCTGATGTCGAGCCGAGCGGGCCCAAGTTGTTGTCAAGCCGTCCAGGCTCGGGCCAATGTTGAGTCGAGCAGGCCAAAGCCGATATTGAGCCGAGCAAGCCCGGGCCGATGTTGAACCGAGAAGGCCCGACCGATGTCGAGCAAAGCAGGCCTGAACCGATGTCGAGTCGTCCAGGCCGAGGCCGATTTCGAGCTGAGCAGGCAAATGCTGATAGAGCCGAGCGGGCTCAGGCTGATATCGAGTCGATCGGGCCCTGGTCGAAGTCGAGTCGTATGGGCCCGAGTCGATGTCGAGTCGAGCGGGCCTGGGCTGATATTGAGTCGATCGGGCCTGGGTCGAAGTCGAGTCCTACGGGCCTGGGCCGAAGTCAAGTCCTACGGGCCTGGGCTGATGTCGAGTCGTAATGGCCTGGGCCGATGTCGAGTCGTACGAGCCCGGCCCGATGTCGAGTTGTACGGGTTTGAGAAGATCTAGAGTCTTACGGGACCGGGCCAATCTCGAGTCTTACAGGGCCGAGCCGATCTAGAGTCGTACGGGCCCGAACCGATGTCGAGTCATACGGGCCTAGGCCGATGTCGAGTCGTACGGGCCCGAATCGATATCGAGTCGTACGGGCTTGAGACAATCTCGAGTCGTACGGGGCCGAGTCGATGTCGAGTCGTATGGGCCCAGACCGATCTCGAGTCGTACGGGCTTGAGACAATCTCGAGTCGTACGGGCCTGGACGGATCTCGAGTCGTACGAGCCCGGGCCGATCTCAAGTTGTACGCGCTCGGGCCGATCTCAAGTTGTACGCGCCCGGGCCGATGTCGAGTCGTACGGGCCCGAACCGATGTCGAGTCGGACATGCCGATGTTGAGCCGTATGGGCCCGAATCGATATCGAGTCGTACGGGCCCGGGCCAATCTAGAGCCGTACGTGCTCGGGTTGATCTCAAGTCGTACGAGTTCAGGCCGATGTCGAGTCTGACGGGCCCGGGCCGATGTCTAGTCGAATGGGCCCAGGCCGATTTCGAGTTGTATGAGCCCCGACCGATGTCGAGTCGTACGAGCCCGGGCCTGATGTCTTGCTCTCTGGGCTCGGGCCGATGTCAAGCCATACGGGCCTGGGTTGATGTCTAGCCGTCTGGGCTCGGGCCAATGTTGAGTCGTACGAGCTCGGGCCGATATCGAGTCGTTCGGGCTCAGGCTGATGTCGAGTCGTACGGGCTTGGGTCGATGTTTAGCTGTCTGGGCTCGGGCCGATGTCAAGTCGTACGAGCCTGGGCTGATGTCTAGTCGTATGGGCCCGAGTCGATGTTGAGTCGTACGAGCCCGAGTCGTACGGGCCCTGGCTGATGTCGAGTTGTCTGGTCCCGGGTCATTGTCTGGGCTCGGGTCGATGTCGAGTTGTACAAGCCCGGTCCGATATTGAGTCGTACGGGCTCGGGCTGATGTCGAGTCGTACGAGCCCGGGCCGATGTCGAGTCGTACGAGCCTGGGCCGATGTCGAGTCGTACGAGCCCGGGTCGATGTTGAGTCGTACGAGCCCGGGCCGATGTCGAGTCGTATGGGCCTGAGCCTAAACATCGGTACGGGCCCGGGCTGATGTCGAGTTGTCTGTTCCTGGGCCAATGTTGAGTCGAGAGGGTCCGGTCAATGTCGAGTCGTTCGGGCCCGGGCTGATGTCGAGTCGTCCAGGCCCGAGTCGATGTCGAGTCGTCCAGGCTCAGGCCGATGTTGTGTCGTTCGGGCTCGGGCCGATGTCGTGTTGTTCGAGACCGAGCCGATGTCGAGTCGTCCGGGCTCAGGATGTCGAGTGATGTCGAGTGGTCCGGGTCCGGGTCGATGTTGAGCCGAGTTGGTCCGTATCGGTCTGCGCCCAAGTTGAGTCGGAGTAGGCTCAGTTCGAGCCAAGTTAGTCTGTGCCCATATCAAAATGGATTTAATGTATTTCCCAAAATGAATTTAATATAATTAAGAAAGTGGATTTAATCTAGATTTAATCCACTTAAGAAAAATCCAATTAAATTTATAGTTAAAAATGATATGGATTTTAATTCTAAATAGATTGGATTTTGCATGACCACCCTACTTTATATTTATTAAACGGAGAAACATTTTGCAATGGATAATACTACTTAGTTATTTTCAGATGCTAAGAAGCGGATTCAACAATTTGCCTCCCAAACAATTGCCTCACGGTTCACATCTACATTACAGTCAGCATTCAGTGTTGTCTGAGGAATCTTTTAGCCCTACATCAGCTGCAGAAGAAAACTCTGCAAAGGAAATTCTTATCTCAAAACCGCCTATGATGACTTGAGGATGGCTTTATATAGAATGTAGGGATTTCAACTCCCTCCCTGTTCTCCAAGGAAAAGTATAGACTACTCAAAGTAAAGACTCAAAGAGGAGAGGTTGCCCTCGCCCGGTCCTGCAATCAGCTAGATGACTCAGTGGGTAGACTATTAGGTAAATTGTATTGCGTATGAGCCAGCACATGCAAAATTTTGTACCTTCCAATGTAACGGCTATGACTATTATTCTCAAATCACATGCTAAATAATTACTTTTTTCATGTGTTAATCATATGCTTTTTCTTTATTGTTTTTGCATTCGTGGTTTTAGAATCATGTTTCCTATTACTCTGTTTCTGTATCCATTCTACCATTTTTGTTATAAAAGCTATGATCTGCTAAGCATTATTATGATGACATCTCAATTAAGCCCATACTCGCGTGAACAAGAAATACAAAACAAACCTAAAAACAGTAAATCAGCCCTATATCTAAAAAGAGCATATTTAATGAAATCCAAACAAACATGTTTACGAACCACCTCATATACAGAGAATCAACTCAAATACTTCTCCATTTTTTTTACGAAATCTCTTATTTGACAACTTAAACGTAACTCGGAATCAACATAAACTATATGGTAAATTCAGGGTGTGCGGAGTTCAAAGCATATAGTTTTCCTTTATGTGCATAACCAATATTTGGAGAGAGTTTCTTAAATCTAATTCGGACAAACTATTAATTTCTTTTTCCGCGCATGATTTGGTTGCCTTATTGCTCCCCAATTGAAAAAAATTGTAAGATTACTTCCTGTGGTGTTTAGAGTGTAAGATGTTCCTTTCCACGAACAAACATCAATTCTTAATAAATTTTAATAGAAACAAATACATAAATTAATTCCTATACCTTTTTAATAAAAAAAGTATAAATTGCGGCTAATTTTTGTTGAGATTATTTTGGGCACACATCTTAATTATGCTTAGCGACTTTAATTAGCTAATAACGAGTTAATAACACAGTATTTACAATGTAGTTTACTTAACTTTTTGTGTTTTTATTATGTAATATAATATAAATAAACTGATAAGACAATATAAATATTTTTATATTATTATTGAATTATAAACTGTCATGTAAGTTAAAAATATACGGATTTTTATTATAATTATTTTAAATTACATGTACAGGAATTTTTAATTAGCTAATATTGTAATTACTTTTTACACAAGCTGTCTCTGGGAAAATTACTCTTTTTTTTGTTATATGTCTGTGTATACACGATGTTTGTGTGTATTAATTAATGGACATATTTTTTTAATCTCTTGAAATTGAAGAATTGATTTTAGTTGAGAAATGTTAAGGATGGGCAATGATGAGTGGTGTGTCAACTGAAGGACGAGGAAACTAACGTAGCTTGTATTGACCTTTGTGAATTGATGGAAACTCCCTTCATCACAAACTTTCCCTTTCCCAAACCTTATTAACTTTTCGATTCAATTATTGCAATCATCACTATCTCCCTTCCTTCCTTTCTTTCTCCCCTTTGATTTTGAGCCAGAAAGAGAAATGTTGCAGTGCATATTTCTTCTGTCTGATTCTGGGTAAGATTCACGCATTCCCTTACTCTCTCTACGATTTTCTAAACAAGTTAATTCCAGTTTTCTCAATTTCCGATTTCGAATTTAAATTTCTACTTTAATTTGATGACTCTGAAAATTGGATTCCTTAGAGAGGTAATGCTAGAGAAACAGCTTAGTGGGCACCGCGTAGATCGCTCAATATGTGCCTGGTTCTGGGACCAAGCCATTTCTCAACCTGATTCTTTCAAGGTTTTCATTTTCATTCCTAAATATTTCATTTTTCTTTGCCTTTTACTTTTATTTACCTTCTCTTATCTACTCTGTATAGCAACAACCAGTTATTGCTTCCCCCACGCATTATCTATTCCAAGTTTTTCGTGAGGGAATCACTTTTTTGGCCTGCACTCAAGTCGAAATGCCCCCATTGATGGCCACTGAGGTATGTATCTTCCCAGTTATTTGCAACTCATGCGCCCAATGCGGCTGTATTCGTTTTTTTTAACCATCTGATTTTTAGTTCCTTTGTAGGGTGGCTGATGTTCTCAATGAATATCTTGGGGGATTGAATGAAGACTTGATCAAAGACAACTTTGTCATTGTGTATGAGGTATTAACAGTTGCCAAAGTGGTGTTTTGCGTTTTACCCCTGTCGATTTGTTGTTTAGATGTAAAGTTGTTATGTTATTGTAGCTTTTGGATGAGATGATAGACAATGGCTTCCCGCTAACTACAGAACCTAACATCCTGCGAGAGATGATAGCCCCACCTAATATTGTTAGCAAAGTTTTGAGTGTTGTAACTGGCAGCAGCTCCAATGTGAGTGACACCCTCCCAGGTGCTACTGCATCTCTTGTTCCCTGGAGAACAGCGGACACAAAGTATGCCAACAATGAAATTTATGTAGATCTTGTTGAAGAAATGGATGCAACAATAAACAGGTCCGTCTTCTCGAATTGTTGTCTTTCACTTCCAAACAGAGATAATTTTTATTGGTGTTTTGATATTTTTTTAATTATGGTGTTATTTGTTAGTTATCTTGGCTAAACTTAGAATGTTAAAAATTTCAAATTGAATCTTTTTGGGTAGGTCCCTTTGGACATTGTTTTACATAGGAAACTTTGAATCCGAGACCGCAAGCAGAAGAAACTATGTGTTGTACTTGTTTGCCTTTACAAGAAGAAAATATCACTATAATACATTAACAGTGAAAGCTTATTTGTGGGATATGTTACTATATAACTTCTGAAACTGTAGTCCTAATCGAGGCAAATGATGTGTGATCCATATAGTCAATCTCACTTAATGAGATAAGGCTTTTGTTGTCGTTGTTAGGTCACTGTACAACTTAGTAGTGTAGTTTTCCTTTTCTTCCCTCGTCTGCTTTGACACACTCAATCTTCTTTTAGTGGATTGAAGTTCATTGTTTCACTCCTTATCTTGCAAACTGAATATTCCTTGAAATAGTACAATGACATAATGATTAAGCAATTGGGCAGGCAGCTCTGCAAAGCTTTAAGTCTTGTGTATATACACACCTATGCACATAACATCACATTTCCAATAAAACCATTTGAGGCAGAGATGCTAGTTCAATTTCAAATCATTCAAGTGTGGGTCATTCATTATGTTTAATAAATAACTAGGAATGTGACAGAGATGTAACAATCAAAGGATGGTGGCAACAGAAATTCCTATACTTTTTTATATTAACATGGCTTCCGTTTCTGGCAATGAGTTGAAGAACAGTGATCTTTGGATTCTTCTTTCATTTCTTTTATCCCTTTCCATTTTCATCCATAGCCTTTCGCAAGCTTAACAAGATATTTCTGGTTATTGGACGCTTTTGTGGAACTTCATATGGCTAGGGCTGAATTTTCAATGATCGTCTTCATACTCCTCCTTAGTAGTTAGTATCTTATGCACTGTTGCTTCAGCTCTTCTGTTATACTCGTTGCTAAAGTTCTGTTGGTTCAGGGATGGAGGTCTGGTGAAATGTGAGATCAGTGGTGAGGTTCAAGTGAATTCCCATATCACGGGTCTTCCTGATTTGACTCTTTCATTTTCAAATCCTTCAATCCTTGATGATGTGAGATTCCATCCCTGTGTTAGATATCGGCCCTGGGAATCCCATCAATTTCTTTCATTCGTGCCTCCTGATGGGCAGTTTAAGCTCATGAGTTACAGGTATGGTCTCCAGCTTTTTATTGATGTCTGAATTGGGATTTGAAACCTTCATTTGAGAAGTCGGTATGAATAACGATATAATTATGAATGTGAAATTTCTTTCAATGGTATCCCCGAATTTCTATTTATCTAAAAGTTTGCACATGTCACCTTTGTTTTTCAGAGTTAGAAAATTGAAGAACACCCCAATATATGTAAATCCACAGTTGACTTCAGATGGTGGAACATGCCGTCTTAGTGTATTGGTTGGAATAAGAAATGATCCTGGAAAGACAATTGATTCCGTTACTGTTCAGTTTCAGCTTCCTTCTTGCATCTTATCAGCTGATCTGACTTCAAATTATGGAATAGTAAACATACTGTCTGACAAGGTACATATAAGCAACAATCTTTCTTTTGTTATCTATTGTAGAAAAGCAGGAAGTCAAAATAGTCAGATATAACTTCTTCTCCCTTCTTTTGTGATGGAGCATTCTTTGTTTTTACAGACATGCTCTTGGTCCATTGGTCGGATCCCAAAGGATAAAGCCCCTTCAATGTCAGGAACATTGGTGCTGGAGACTGGATTGGAGCGCCTTCACGTCTTTCCCACATTTCAAGTGGGTTTTAGGATTATGGGTGTGGCCCTCTCTGGTCTGCAAATAGATAAACTGGATCTGAAGACGGTACCCTACCGTTTTTATAAAGGTTTTCGAGCTCTTACTCGGGCAGGAGAATTTGATGTGAGGTCATAATTGTGTATTTACCATTGAGTGATGTAAGACTTGTAATGATTCTGGACATGAAATTTTGTTCATTTACTCGGCCGGTTTCATTTGTAAAGAGTTGGATAGTGTTCTCTTCTGGTTTCAAATTATTTTATTAGTGGATTTATCGCGTAGGTTTATGAGAAAATCTTGCGACTTGTATCACGAATCTATTTCTCGCGTTGAAGATTGGCATCATTGACAATGAATTTTGTCGTTAAAGATCTTAGATGAATGAGTGTTTCCCTCTGTTTTATTTTATCTAGCAATTTACTTTGTATTTTGGATAAATTTTAGATATGAAGCACTATCATTCGAGTATCTTAATACAAAATGGAATTTATGGCATAGAAAACTTTCACTTCCATGTGGGTGAAAGATCATATGAAGAAGTACTGTTGAGCACAAAGTAATTGTTGCATGTAAGAACTTGAGTAACGTAGAAAAGTTGAACAAACATTATCATCGTATGCCAATCTTATGATATGAACTTATCCTATTTACGCTCTATGCTTGGTTATTAGATTTTCTTATTTTACTTAAAGCTTATTTTATCCAACTATATAGATTTTGTATTATTGATATAATAATTAAGTCACTTCATCAACCACAAATAAAGAAAATTAAGTCACTTCCGGCACAACAGTGGTTTAACATTCATATTTTAGATGTGGCTTAAAATTTGGAGACAATTTTTTATTTAGTCTGATGGTTTGAAGAATTGAGATATACCACAATAGCTCATAAGAACAGTTAAAAGTCATCTTCACAGGCAGACTTACATAGATATGATAAGAGTGTAACAAAGCAATCTATAGAGTCAAAATTATGGCAAAAAAATGATAAGAGAAAAATTATCTTTAGAATAGAGAAGAAATAAAAAAAATAAGAATATATTTCAAGAACAAACAACATCTTTATGTATCCAACATTCTAGTTCTAACCGGCAATCTTGTTCACTCGAAACGAATCCATGACTCTACGAAGATCACTTTCCTCCTCTGCAAACACATTTTCTGGCACCTGCAATCTCAACTCATACAGTTGGTTGTTTTCAACCCCAAGAACAGATAGGTACCTCCGATTCCATTCCAGACGAGTCACCCGGTCTTGTGGCATAACAGCAAGTTCGTTGTTGTTCGCATATGACTTTATGTTTACCTAGCAACATAAAGACAATAAATTCAATTAGTCAATTATGTAATTTTCCAATCAGGAGTGAGAAGGCATATGATTTATGAACGCCTTCAAGATGCATTACTTACTCCGAGTGATTTTATTACCAATTTCTTATTCACTTCATTTATAATTGTATCAACTAGTTTTATCTGGCAATACCATGATCATCCTTGTGAGGTGTGTTTGTGACGAAAGAAAAACTCATGCAACTGATTATTTGAATGTAATTGTTAACCAACCTCAACTTCATAGTATAACTTGCCATCATCAGCTACTCTTGAAGAAGTTGAAAGAATATTTGATTCACGTCTAACACCGAGTCTAGTAGACATAAACTCAGTCAGACACTGTTTGAGAACTTTCTTTCCAGCTTCTTGGGGTGGACCCAAGTCTTCAACACTCTTGTATTGGGAGGATGAAGGTGAAGAAATTTCAAGAGAGAGATTTTCATCAAGAATATAAGGGTCCCTGAAGAATATGTCAGCACCAGCACCACGGACTTGAATCCAACTCCCTGGGTACTGGAATGAATAACCATCAAATGCATCTATGTATTCGCGGAACACAGGAGATTGTTGAGCCAGTGCTACACCGACCTCTGAGAGAATGTAGGTTGATAAGATCAAGGACACTGCTTTCCTTCTTGGAACTGCAAAACCTTTAGCCTGATTATATATTATCAGAGATAAAATCAAAGCCAAGTTGTAGATGGATCATACCAAGATAGTAAAGAAGAAAACGTTCTCCCAGGTTGGACTAAGATTCTAATATCTGGTCTACAACCTTTCTAGGATATAGCAGACAGAATTACTACACAGAGTTACTATTATTCTTAGCTATATATTGTTGGCCATTCATTATTTTGTTGTAAAGATCAGAGATTCGAAAAACTTCGGACCCATTTGGTCTATGAAAATGTTTTATGCTTTCACTTTTTAATTATAAACATGTCACCATGTCAGTGTTTTCACTATGTTTCCTATTTATGTGCACTACTTCTTCTACAAACTCTTGCAATCAAAGAACAAAGCAAAAACAAGAAAGTGTTGTTATAATTAAAATTGAAAACAGAAAACAAAAAACATAAACAATATTTCGCACTAGACAAGCCCTTTGCTTCTCTTTCCACAACAAACACAATACCAAACACAAATTGATTAGAATATCGCCTGAAACAAGAGTGAACTCCACTAACTAGTTAAATTTGTAAACGGGAAAATGCAACAAATGCTGACAAATGTATCAACTGAAGTAGAAAGCTTAGAAATAAAAATAAATCATAAACCATCTCTTTCTTTCCTCTGGCATTTGCTACCGCGATACTCATTTAAGTTAGATACCAAGCCACGAAATCAAACAATAAAATACCCGAATTACCCAGGACTTTTTATTTTATCTAGTTTATGTTTAATTTACATGGTCAAATTCCACAGCATTCCACTATCAGATGCTACAATGAGTAAGTGATTATCAATTAAGACAAGGAGAGAAAAAACACACAGAGGCGAAGGACATAACCTTAAAGTATGAAACTTTAGTGGAATTGGATAGAATTACCGATTGGGTTGGGGGAGAAAAGGAGGAGCGAGGGGAATGGAAGGAGTGGATGTGAGTGGGCAGTTGAAACGGCGGCGTTTGGGTAAAGGGTCGTGGCAGAAAACTCTGCATTATAATTGCATTAGCCATTGCCAAGACAAGAGAAGAAAAGGAAGAGAAGAAGAGATCACAAACACCAAGTGGCCACCAACTGTAACACCACACCACACTTTTATCCTATTGTTAGATTCTCTCATTCATATCTACTTATTCTCATTTTAAACTATTATTCACCATGCTTTATTCATTTTTTATTTATAAAAAA
>Ga0123341_1000498_pt1 | contig 24041 bp, 10 predicted proteins | sample Turbeapinknodule_FD_89959 | JGI IMG/M metagenome (GOLD analysis project Ga0123341, IMG submission 89959) | Root nodule microbial communities of legume samples collected from Mexico - Turtle bean Mexico pink nodule | ecosystem: Host-associated > Plants > Roots > Nodule | place: Mexico: Nepantla...
AATATGATTAAGAAAAAAATTGTCATCTTTTTTGTTTACTTCACACTAATCAACTTTTATACTTAATTAATTTTATTTACATATTTATACATGTCTACATTTAATCTTGACCGGCCTTTCTGGCTACTGATCAGTTCACAAGTATTATATATATATAATCTCCAAACATTCGGTAACATGTAATCTCAATTGTTGACCAGAAAATTAATAGTAATACATGAACATGTATAATGCATTCGTTGAAATATCTTCTCTTCTAGTTTACTAATTAACAATGAGATGACTTATTTATCCTATAGTAAGGGTGTGCATGCCAAAATCCAATCTAAATCCAAATCCAAATAAGTGGATTGGATTTAAAATCCATATCCACTTTAACTAGATCAAATATATTTGAATTTTTTTAAAATCCACTGAATCCAAATTAAATCCAATTTGTTAATTATATTAAATCCACTTTGTCAATTACATTAAATCCATTTTGATATGGACAAAGATTAACTTGGCTCGAACTGGGCCTAAGCCGACTCAACCTGAACACAGACCAACTCGGCTCTACATCGGCCCCAACCCAGATGTCTCGACATCGGTCCGGGTCCAGACGACTCGACATCGGCCCGGGCCCGAACGACTATACATCGGTTCGGCCCGAACGACTCGACATCAGCCTAGGCTCGAACAACTCGACATCAGCCTCGGCCGAACGTCTCGACATCAGCCCGGGCTCGTCGACATCGGCTCGACATCAGCTTAAGCCCGCTCGGCTCGACATCGGCCCGGGCCCGATCGGCTCAAAATCAGCCCGAGCCTGGTCGGCTCGACAGTGGCCATGCCCGCTCGCCTCGACATCGGCCCGGGCCCGCTCGCCTCGACATCGGCCCGGGCCCACACAACTCGACATTGGCCCAGGCACGCTCGGCTCGACAACGACCCGGGCCCCCTCGACTCGACATTGGCCCGGGCCCACTCGACTCGACATTGGCTCGAGTCTGGTCAGCTCGACAACGACCCAGGCCCGATCGACTCGACAAAGGCCCGGGCCCGGTCGGCTCGACATCGGCCTGGGGCCGCCCGACTCGACAATGGCCCGGGGCCGCTCGACTCGACATCGGCCTGGGCCCGCTTGGCTCGACATCTGTCTGGGCACAGTTTGCTTGACATTGGCCCGGGCCCGCTCAACTCGACATCGGCCCAGGCCCGCTCAACTCGAAATCGGCCTAGGCCCGCTCGACTCGACAATGGCATGGGCTCACTCGACTCGACATCTGACTGAGCCCAGTTTGCTTGACATCGGTCAGGGCCCGGTCGCCTCGAAATCGGCCTCGGCCCGGTCGCCTCGAAATCGGTCCAGTCTCGCTCGCCTCGAAATCGGCCTGGGCCCGCTTGAGTCGACATCGGCCCGTGCCCGCTCGACTTGACATCGACCCTGGCCCAGTTGACTCGACATCGGCCCGGGTCCGGTCAGCTTGAAATCGGCCCGGGCCCGCTCAACTCGGCATCGGCCCGGGCCCGCTCAACTCGGCATCGGCCCGGGCCCGCTCAACTCGACATCTACCTGGGCCCAGTTTGCTTGACATCGGCCCGGGCCCGGTCGACTCAACATCGGCCCGGGTCCGGTCGACTCAACATCGGCCCGGGCCCGGTCGGCTCGACATCGACCAGACCCGCTCACTTCGACATCGATTTGGATTTGCTCGGCTCGACATCGGCCTAGGCCTGAATAACTCAAAATCAGCCCGAGCCCGCACGACTAGACATCGGCCCGGGCTCGCACGACTCAACATTGGCCCAAGCTCGAATGACTAGATATCGGCCCTGGCCCCCTCGGCTCGACATCGGCTTGGACCCGCTTGGCTCGACATCAGTCCGGGCCCGCTTGGCTTGACATCGGTCCGGGCCCATTCAGCTCGACGTGGACTTGGGTCAACTTTGCTCAACCTGGATCGGGCCAAGTCAAAATCCAACCCAAAATACAAATTGGATAATCCAAAAATGTATCCAATCCATATCTAATCCTTATCCAATTAAATGGATTTGATTTAAAATCCAAAAATATAGATTTGGATTTGAAATAAATCCATTTAAATGAATTAAAACTAATATGGATTTAGATAATTATAGATTGGATTTTATAATTTGGATTTTTTACCCACCCTTGTCATATAGCATACTCTACGAGAATCAAATAATTTTAGTTTTTCACGTGTTTCAAACACACACAAAAAAAACTTGAAGTTAGTCGAATTCAAAACATAATTATTTACTAGAAGAAAGCTTGTGGATCATCACCAATTTGATTCGAAAGGAAAAGAGATTCCAGTTAAGAAAATTACTCTTTCACTGTCCTTCGATATTTGTTCAACAGCTATGGTAACTTGTGCTTTTGAAAGGGAGTTACAGGGATAAGGATCTTAAGCCCAAACTGTGACACAACGTAGGTTCAATATCCATTATTGAAAAGGATGGTGCTATAATATCATTTTCCAATAAATCTTATTGCGTTTGATCTGCAATATTATGCCAAAAAAAGAAATCGAAAGTAATTTTTTGTTTGTTTTTCCAATAGTTGAAATTGGTAAGTCCGTTAGCATGACACATAAATACAAGAATGAAATATATATAAATATCCAAAAAAGTCTGGTTCATTGCCAGCCTTTCTTTACTGAATATTATATGAAAAATGATACATATGCATGCTTACGTTTAAGCGAATATAATGAACCAAGCGATGAAGAAAACGAGAAGCCACTTTCAGCTTTTCGATGGAAACAACCTGAAATGGATTCTTCAACGAAGACAGCATGGTGAATAGCTTTGGAAGCACCATCTTTCACCGGCAGCACAAAGCACTATTCCCTCTCTTTTAATACATCCTTAACCATCCACCCTTTCAGTTTCAGAGCCCTTCTGAATAGCCTCCACTATGACTCAAGCCAATGGCCACCATCGTGTTGAGACGGTGATTGACATAAGGAAACCACCCGTGAGCTTCACTGGGGGTCTTGTGTTTGAGTGCCTCACTTACACTGTGACAAAAAAGACGAAGGTGGAGGGGAAGTGGTCGAGTAAAGAAGTGGACTTGCTGCATGATATCAGCAGCTATGCACCAAAGGGTTGCATCACTGCAGTGATGGGTCCTAGTGGTGCAGGAAAGTCCACTCTCTTGGATGGGCTTGCTGGGAGGATTGCTAGTGGAAGCCTTAAAGGGAAGGTCTCATTGGATGGTGCAACCATGAGTGCAAGTTTGATCAAAAGAACTTCTGCATATATCATGCAGGAAGATAGGCTTTTCCCTATGTTAACTGTGTATGAGACTTTCATGTTTGCTGCTGATTTTCGCCTTGGACCACTCTCACTTGCTGATAAGAAACAGAGGGTGGAGAAGCTCATTGACCAGCTTGGCTTAACGGTATTCAAATCTGCTACTAATTAATTCACTTCTTTTATATCTTTTTAAGATATAATTTCTTGCTTATATATGTGTTCATGAACACAATTCAAGCTTAACTCATGTAGATAAAGAAATAACAATGATTTAGGGTTTGACTTCAAAGACACGCAATTTAACGAATAAAGTATATAGGATCGGGATACTTTCACAACACACACAAAAATAAGACTTTTTAATGAAGTTTGAATCTGTGTGAAAAGATGATTTTTTTAAAAAAATTTATAAGGGAGTTACTTTGATTATGTAGTTGTTAAATTAATATTTTTTTAAAATAAAAATATTTATTTTAATTTAAAATATTAATATGTATTATTATATTTTTAAAGTTGTTCATTAAAAATGTATTTTTTTTTAGAGTTATCAAATTATTCTTTCTAAAGATGAATATTCACATCTTTATACATTCTCTGCAATGCATTATGGGTGATCATAATTTTTCCAGAGGTTGGATTTTCAATATATATTTTATATTTAGTTAAGGTTGGATTTTTAATATATATTTCATATTCAGGATTGACAAATCAATTTACAATATAGAACTAACACCAATCCTCATGTTACTAATTCCTCCTCTTACTTGATTTTGTGAGATTAAATTAATATAAATTACATTTTAGAAATTTGTATATATTTATAGGTTAATCCAATTTGACTAAAAATCAACCTTTATTTGAAAAATGAAAGTAGCAAGAAACTAATAACTAAAAAGAGGGTAATACTTTACATCTACTAAGTAACCCATAAAGTGGATATATTTTTTTGGGTGTGTGTGAAAGTATACTTTTTCAAGTTTAAAAAAAAAGTATTTTTACATTCTACACTAACAATTAGATCACTCATTTTTAGGATAATATAATCATTAAAAAATGAACTTTTATATTTATAAAGGAAAAAAAAAAGATAAAAGGTAAAATAGGAGGTGTAAGGTGGGTATAAAAATATAAGGAGTATAAAAATATCTTATAGAAATAGAAAAAAAAAAATATTACAAGTGAAATGTACAGTTTATAATTGTGATAAAAAACAATACAATTTTCAAAAGGTGTTAATAGGTTAAATATCCTGCACCAGATCACAAATGAAACTGAAAAGAGAATTATTTTTCGCTCGAAATAATTTTAAAATTATTTATGAAATTACATTTTGTAAACTGATTTTTTACCAATGGTCAAAATAACATTTTTTTTTTTCAAAATTATTCCTTCTCTTCTCTGCGCATAGGTTCACATTTTCAAACAGAAAAAAAAAATATTTCTTTACTAATGAAGTTATCAATATATCAACACTCAAAACTATATTCAACTAATAAAAAATATCAAAGTATCATTGTCCAATTTTGATGGAACTCATCAAAGTATCTTATCTCTTTTCTTAATGAGTTATCTTTCTTTTTTTCTTTGTTTGTGTGTTTACGTTTGTTGTGGTGGTGCAGTCATCTCGGAACACTTACATAGGAGATGAAGGGACAAGAGGAGTGTCCGGCGGAGAGCGGCGGCGCGTGTCAATCGGCGTGGACATCATCCACGGCCCATCACTTCTCTTCCTGGACGAGCCAACCTCAGGGCTAGACTCCACCAACGCCCACAGCGTGATCGAGAAAGTGCACGACATCGCCCGCAGCGGCAGCACCGTCATCCTCACCATCCACCAGCCCTCCTCCAGAATCCAACTCCTCCTCGACCACCTCATCATCCTCGCACGGGGCCAGCTCATGTTCCAAGGGTCGCCGCAAGACGTGGCCCTCCACTTGTCACGCATGCCACGCAAAGTCCCCAAGGGAGAGAACCCCATTGAAAGTCTCATTGACGTGATCCAAGAGTACGATCAGAATGAGGTTGGCGTTGAAGTACTTGCAGAGTTTGCACGCACTGGGGTCAAACCACCTCCTTTGTCTAACCACCAACACTCGCTCTCCACTGTTGCACCCTCTCATGCCCCTTCCTCGCACCTTAGCCACAGGTTTGACGACAAGTCTCTGGACTTTTCTCACTCCTCGCAGGTAAGTAGAAGGGCCGTGGACGAATTCGATCACAGTCTCAGAAGTCCTTATAACAACACTTCCATGTCTTGGAGCACTGGGAACAGTGCAGCCTTTCTCAAATTCACACCTGCACGGCTTAAGAATGATCACAAGCTCAACAATACCACAAGGTTTGCAATATTTCACTATTTTCCCAAATCATACAATTCAGAAAAGTTTAAATATAAATCAAACTAATTCAAGGGATAATTCATATAATTTAATTTGACTATATTTACAAATAGCACACAATATATAGTTATCATAATTTCCAATTGGATCAGGCATAACACTTTTGAGTTACAGTGTATACAAATAACTAAGTATTGTTGTTGTGATGCTTATAATGAATTGTGTGATGAGCAGAAACAATGCTTCAGCTGGCTACTACACATACTCGAGTGAAATCCTTCAAGCGACTCCAACACCCCACAGCAGTGACTACACAGTGAATGAGAATGACTACCTCACTCCATCAAATGGCACAGAAGAACACCTTGGCGCAAAGTTTGCAAATTCTTACCTAACAGAGATATGGATTCTCATTCGCCGCAACTTCATAAACATAAGGCGCACCCCTGAGCTTTTTCTCTCAAGACTGATGGTTCTTACCTTCATGGGGTTCATGATGGCCACCATGTTCCACAACCCTAAACAAGATTTGCAAGGAATCACCAACCGCCTCAGCTTCTTCATCTTCACAGTGTGCCTCTTCTTCTTCTCTTCCAATGATGCCGTCCCAGCCTTCATCCAAGAGAGGTTCATCTTCATAAGGGAAACTTCTCATAATGCCTATAGAGCTTCCACTTACACCATTGCAGGCATAATCACTCACATGCCATTTATTCTTCTCCAAGCAGCTTCCTATGCAGTCATTGTTTGGTTTGCCCTGAAACTTCAAGGCCCTTTTCTTTACTTCTTGCTTGTTCTCTTCGTTTCTCTTCTGTCAACCAATTCATTCGTGGTGTTTGTGAGCTCAGTGGTGCCAAACTACATCTTGGGTTATGCTATGGTTATTGCCTTCACTGCCTTGTTCTTCTTGTTCTGCGGATACTTCTTGAACAGCCATGACATTCCCCGTTACTGGCGTTGGATGAACATAATTTCAACGATGACATACCCTTATGAGGGGCTCTTGATGAACCAGTACCAGTGCAATGATACGTTTGGATATATTGATCAAGTACCCATTATCGGTTTTCAGATCTTGGATAGTCTACATATCAAGACTGATGGACGTAGGAAGAGGACAGTTGTGCTTATAATGTTTGGTTGGGCTGTGCTATACAGGATTTTATTTTACCTAGTCCTTCGTTTTGCATCAAAAAACCAGAGGTCGTAGAGAACTGTATCTTAGGGAAAGTGTGCGAGTTAGTGAATCATTTGATTTGTTTTGCACTGCAGACATGGAGGAACTGTTAAATATGTTGCTTCAAAGTATTTTGTTTTGCATCAAGCTTTGTAAATTATGTAGCTTGATGGGCTTTTTGTATACCGTACAATAAAGCAATTCAAGGAACTAGATTAACAAATCTCATAGCGTTATTTAATTTTGTTTGCATAATAAAGACCTAAACTTGCCAATGATCTGGCTTTTTCAGTGTTTTCTCTAAGTCATTGTGCTATAATGTGTTTATGAGTTTATGGCAATCTGATGAACTCCTATTTAATGCTGATCATCTTTCTTAGGTTGGATTTTAAAAAAAGTATTTTAAAATATAATTTTAAGTTTAGATCTTATCATGCAGTTTACAAAATTTTCCCCTAAAATATGACACAAGAATACTCAAAAACTAAATTACACCCAGTAAAGGAGAACAATATGGAATAGAAAAAGGGACAAAAAAAAACTTATAAGTGTATAATGTTTAAAATATATATATGCTTTGTAATCCATATATGGATATAAAGTGGAAAACATGAACTTCCACCATGGGGGTGAAGAGGGGGTGGAGTGAAGAAAAATAGAAAACGAAAAGATATAGTGTAATTGGTAGAGGAGGAATCGTGGAGAAATAGAAAAGAAAGAGAAGCAATAAATGGAAAATTGGAATTGCTTGGTTGATTGAAATGTGTTTTTTATTTTATTTTGCTGTTTAAACCTGTGAGTAATATAAGAAATGCTAGGTTTTTATTTCATATCTTTTTTTCTAATTTTCTCAAACCCAAATATATTCATAGATTTTAATCTATTTGATATTTATGTTGTATTTCTTTTTAAATTTCCTATATTCAATAATTTTACTTTTTTTATTCTTAACCATTTAAAAAAAGGATATAATAGATAATGTGGTACAAAATAATAAAATTAGAAAAGGGATTATAATTACTCTAGTTCATTTCCATTTGAAAGAAGAATTTTACATGAAATGAATGAAAAGAAACATTACTTCAATTTCAAAATTTTGGGATTTCCCCTTGACGTAATATAAAAACGATTAATGTTGAGTAGATAATTCCAATTAGATTGACTTATTAAAGATGAATGGAATGTTTTGTTTTTATTTTATAACTATTATTTTGGTTGATGATTGATTATGAAAGGTCTTCTACCAGTTGTTGTGGCAAGTGTTGGATGATTTTTTATTTTATTTTCCAAAGATAATATGTAGAGTTGAAGCTTGGCCTTATAATAGAGGTTTTGGGCATATGCATGTATTATTAGCAGACAAAGCTTAATACAGAAATATGCGTAAATCCATTGGAAGTATCAATTCACTTTGTCGGGTATAGGCAAGCCAACTCGAATGGAATAATCATATTTAAAATCTTAGGCCAAAATGTATAATATATAATATATAATGGGGAAAACCTTTAATCATACCCAAAAGGCTAATTTAACCTGAGTTTTTCCCAGATGATTTATTAATGTATGCCACCATTGATTAGGATTTCAAACTTGAAGTGAAGAATTAGGAAATTGAATTGCATTGACTTAATGTTCATGTAAAATAAGGGAAAAAGTAATTGATTTTGTCTTGGTAAGGATAATTTTGATAGCTGATGTAGCAAGATGATGATGACTGCATCAAATTCTTTTAACTTAAACATTAATCTTCAATTTGAATCCTTTTACCAGCTTTGAAATTACCGGCAATATATAAATATTCTATGCAACTTGTTACTCGGACTAATACTATAAAGAACAATATTCTTTTTTACACAAAATACAAGTTTATGGTTAATGAGATGTGCTTGAACGTGTTATGGGATTGAGATTGACCAAACAAAAAGTTATATGTTAATCATATCAACATCTATCCTTTCTGTATATGACTAAGAAGCTATATATGAGATTAGGTAAGCAATTATATTGACAATAAATTCTGCTAAATTTTGATAAATGGATAGTAATTTAATTTGTGAAGAAATTTTTAGTCTGATCACGCTTAAAAGTTAGGCTAGTACTACAAGGATGTGAAGGGGTTACCTGCTCTTTTGGGGTTTTCTTGAGCCACTTCCTCTTCATACTTGGTTTCAAATGTTTATCTGTAAGTAAAATATTATAGAAAACATGAAAGGGAATAATTGGTGTGTTGATAGTGCTAGGCATGAGAATGAACAGTCTCGTCTTTGAAACTAATCACAATTCCTATATTTAGTAATTTTTTATTTGAATTCCTTTCCCCCGTAACTTCATTACCTACCTAAAGCGAAATCAGATACACGAGACTCTAACAATAATGTCCATAACCATTTGTATAAAAATGCATAGGTCAACATTAGTGAAAAGCTAAGTATACAAATTTATAATAAATATATTCAACGATACGTCACTTACAGTTGCTACGTATACCAGAAAAGTTCAAATTTGTTCCATGAAGATACCACTCTTATTTTGATCATTTAACATCCATGGTTTCAAATGAGAGGAATGAAGGCAGAAGAAGACGAAGGAGTGGTCTGTCCAATTATTTTACACCATATCAATATTAAATACACATAATCAAGCAACCACCACCACCACTCCATGAAAAATAATGTTTAACGTCAATAACATATAAAACTATAAAAGAAATATTTAACTTTGGATTTATACTAATTCAATCTCCTTACTCGTCTTCCATCTCTTTCCTAGCTACTACCTCCTGCCGTTTCCAGGCTTGAAGTCAAACCCCTATATCTCAAGAATATTTGTTCTTCTAATCCTCCATCCAATTCAGTACTTGTGCAAAATGGCGTCAAAATCTTTCACAAGAGACAAGTTCTCAGAATTATGGGATTAAGCAAGCTTTATTTCATTTCTCCCCTAATCTGAGATATAGGAAAACTCAAGAGTGTTGATGATCAAGGCAGAGAAAGAAATGGAATTCAGAAGAAGATTTATGGTACTAGGTGATGAAGTGTTAGTTGGCATGATTCAAGTTTGCAAACCAATGGGGTAACCTCTATTTCAGATTATGATGGAATTACCAGAAATTTGGGTATTGAGACTGGTTGTGGCAAGTGCTGTTTGTCTGCATATATTTATCAGATCAGTTTCTGGCTTTGCAACTGAAGGTTAGTAACTTAAGGTTATAATTCTCTTAGATCATGATGTCTATTACCTGGTATATTTTCCAATAATTGTAGCAAAAAAATTAATATAAAGTAAAGGTCAAGTGATAATCACAGTTAAAATGAGAAAAAACAAACAAAAATTTGTGAGGATGAAGAAATAGAACTGGTAGTTTTATACTTTCAGTTTCCAAACAGAGAGAATCTTAAAACCATTTTACACTTTCTTTTATTTATGTTGCTCAAATTTATTTAGGGGAAAATCCCTTTTAGTACAAAATAAATATAATCCGTGACATTTTTTGTAGGGTTTGAAAACATAGCATGTTGTGCTGATTCAAATTACACAGATCCACAGACCACCTTAAACTACACAACAGATTACTCATGGTTCCCTGACAGAGGAAGCTGCAGAAGACCTAAAACTGGGTTGAATGAAAAAGTTCGACTGTTTTCTATAGATGAAGGAAAAAGATGTTACAATTTGCCAACAATTAAGAATAAAGTATATCTGATAAGGGGCACATTTCCATTTGACAGTGTAAATTCTTCCTTTAATGTTTCAATTGGGGTAACACAATTAGGTGCAGTGAGACCATCCACGCCCCAGGACTTTGAGATTGAGGGAGTTTTTAGGGCTACCAAAGACAACATAGACTTCTGCTTAGTGAAGGGGGAGGTGGATCCCTTTATTTCTCAGCTGGAATTAAGGCCATTGCCTGAAGATTACCTCTCAGAGGATTTGCCTGCCAGTGTTTTAAAATTGATAAGCAGAAATAGTCTTTGGGGCACAAAAGATGAAATCAGGTACGTCATATACTTTAGTTTGAGGTAAATTTCACCAACATTTATCAAAAAAGTGTATCTCCTAGAAATCTACAAGGCTTAGGAGTCATCATCACTTAATGGTTTTTATGGAAGCATTATATTCACAATATTTAGAATGGATGTTAAATATTCAATCAACATATTTAGGGGATAAATAATAGCAATTTGCATTGTTCTTGGTCATGCTTTAGACAATCAAGTAGAGCACCATGTGCAAGAAACATACCTACAAATGCATGAGATAACCTATCTTCACCTAATAGACAGAAGTGTAACACACATTTATGTACAGCTTTTTCTCTTTATGATCCAATGATGTACAGGTTTTTCTCTTAATGATGCAATAAGATGCATCGTAATAAAAATAACAACAAAACGAGAAGCCAAAAATCTATCACTCAATCCATTATAATGTGACTCACAAGAATTACTGTCATCACATATACACCGTAAGTGGTGCAAATTGCAAAAAGGGTGTCAATGGGATTTATCCTTAATTTTCTATTGAAGTGATTTGTGTTTAGTGTTTGGTCTATAACTTTGTTTTGCTTCTTGGAACCATGGACTACGAACATGAACAGAAGGTCTTATAATATGGCTACTTTACCAAATTATAGGTTCCCAAATGACCCAAGTGATAGAATGTGGAAAGCAACTTCAAGTCCACCATCTGCTCTCCTATTGTCTTACAATGTTAGCAATTTTGACCTCAAGTCCAACATGACACCACCTCTACAAGTTCTACAAACTGCTCTTACCCACCCTGAGAGATTGGAGATCCAGAGTAGCCTTGACACTGAGGATTATGAATATAGTGTCTTTCTCTACTTCCTTGAATTAAATAGCACTGTCAAAGAAGGAAAAAGGGTGTTTGACATCTATGTTAATGGTGAGATTCAACGGGAGAAATTTGACATATTGGCTAGAGGGTCCAACTATACATACACTGTCTTGAACGTTTCAGCAAATGGTTCACTTAATTTAACCTTGGTCAAGGCATCTGGTGCTGAGTTTGGACCCCTTTTGAATGCTTATGAGATCTTGCAAATGCGATCATGGATTGAAGAGACCAACCAAAAAGATGGTAAACGTGTTTGTGTTGTTTTCCTCCTTTTTTGTGTGGGGTTATTGCCTTTGGGACCTATTTGGATAAACTTCTCTCTAAGAATTTATAGAAGAAAAAGCTAAGAAAAAATTATATCAGCTTCTTCAAAAGTAAAATTATTTTACACAATCTAATTTGTAGAAACTTTCTCATATAACTCTCTAGAGTTTTATTTTTTAATCTGTGGTGAGCTACTTTTGAGTAGTTCATATATTTTTTTCTTATTTTTCTCTTTTAGGAATCCTTACAGAGAAGTTTGTCCAAATACACCCTTAGTTCTTTGCATTCCATTTGCTTATTCATTTCTACACTTAAGATGGTATATGGGTGTATTTTAATTTGTAACCAATCTTCAATCTCTTTCTCTTATTTTTACTTCAGTGGAAGTGATTCAGAAGATTAGAGAAGAACTGTTGTTGCAAAACCAAAACAAAAAAGTGCTAGAGAGTTGGACTGGAGACCCTTGTATTTTCCCCTGGCACGGAATAGAGTGTGATGGTTCAAATGGCTCGTCTGTTATCACCAAGCTGTAAGTCCTTCAGTTCTAGTTAAAACACTGCCTCATGTATATCAACTCATTATGGATTTAATAACCCAACACAGGATGATCACAGTGGAAATGAAATGTAACCCTGGTGAATTTAATCCATAGTGTCAGTGATTTGAATTATTACGTGATTTAAAAACTCGCTCAGCTGAGAGTTTTTGAAGAAAATAAGAAAGATGGATTTTTACTCCATGTAATACTTTACCAAACATGCACTCAATCTCACAACTATGTCTATAGGAATACCTAGACAAAGACCAATATAGATAGCGGCTTTAATGCATTGATACATGCAATTGTCAACCAATCCATATCTCTAGCTAAGTAGGTTCTTGTTTAGATAAATGAAGTGTTTTCTTTATGTGTTTATTCCCCTTTTCGTAAACTTTTATTGTTATCTACATTTTTTTTTCCTTATTACCAGGGATCTTTCCTCAAGTAATTTCAAAGGACCAATTCCTTCTACTGTTACTGAGATGACCAACTTAAAAATACTGTATTGCCTTCAAAACTCTAATTCAATTGTTTCTACTTCTATTTTTGGAGGATAATCTGGGACTGTGATATGCATTGATGTAATTATTTGGTCATGTGCAGGAACCTGAGCCACAACAATTTCAATGGTTATATTCCCTCGTTTCCACCGTCCTCCTTGTTGACATCAATGTAATGATCCCTTCTAAAATGTTTAGCTATGACTGGATGTCACAAGCTGAATTATAGTACTTCTATTATACTTGTTGATGTTATCATGAAAATAAGCAGAACCATAACACTTAATTACTGAACAAATTGCTAGAAGGTTCACTTTTACTCGGCTCAACATGCATTTACCTGAAATTTGATTTAAATGGATGGCGAAAATTGCATGATCTAATAAACAAGTTTTGTTTGTAGCCCTTATTCTCCTTCTTGAAGGAGCGAGGAAGCATAACCGTGTAGTAATACATGGATTCTGTATCATATACACATATGAACAATACATGTTGGGAATCCCTTCTTAATTAATGGGAGACCATGACCAATGAATCTTGTTAAATGATCCATTGATTATATTCAATGATGGTTATTTCAAACTCTTGAAGACTATGAAGTTCAACCTAGAAAGTTGAAGATAATTTTTTGAAGGTATCTTGAAAATGTGACAAACATTAGTTATTCGTTATCATTTTATGAAGAAGTCTTTCTCTTCTTCTCGATATAAACGGAACTTGTGAGGAAGAAAAAGAAAGCAAGTGAGAAGAGTAACATAGAGAATAAATGAGAGAATTGATATCCACCATAGTGTGAGACTAAAAATCCTAGTGAGAGGCTAGAGAGACATTGTATTTCATCCTAGTTCGGTGAGATTAAGTGTTATCCTCATAGAGTGAAAGAAACAAATATTGTAATTCTACTTTTATAGTGAAAACATTTTCTGAACTAGGTCCCATAGGTTTTTACTCCTTAATCAAGTTAAGGAGGTTTTCCCACGTTAAAATTCTTGGTGTCATTGTTCTATTTTGCTCTATTTTCTTTTGTTTGCTTATTTCTTCTAAAGGTGCCCATTTTGTATCTACACAAAGATGGGAGAATCAGTTATGATTTTCCCAACAATACATAACTGCATTAGGGTTACACTCAATTGAAATAAATCCTTCTGATTTGATATCTCAGTACATGCTCTAACATCCTATGCAAAACTCTATGGAATTAGGTTAGTAACAGAAGAGGTAGAAAATATCAAATTAAGCAGTATCTATAATATTCATGTGCATCCTAACCTTTATTTCTCTGTGACACTTTAGTAGGTGCAGATATGCCTCTATATGCGATGTCTGCATGGATAATATTTGGAAAGATATGCTTTGACATTATTATGTTACATATACTGATCTTATTTCTTCCTTCCTGCACTTAGATTCAAATCATAGAGAATTTTCCTACTAGTGTCATCAAGAAAATTACCTACCACTGAAACTTGTTCCTGTGTTGATTGATTTATATTTCCGTGCAGAGATCTAAGCTACAATGATCTTATGGGGTCACTTCCAGAATCAATTGCCTCACTGCCATATTTAAAATCTTTGTAAGTATTTGAGTTGACATTCTATTTCATCTATACCAAGAAGTCACTTTTAATTATTTAGTTTCTTAATATACTTTCTACAAATTTTGCTTGTACTCTATTCATTCTTAGGTATTTTGGCTGCAACAAACGCATGAGCGAATACACTCCAGCTAATTTGAATGGTTCACTGATCAATACAGAGTATGATGCACTCTCTGAAACGGGAAAACAGACGCTTTAATTAAAGCATAATTTGACTATTTTAGCATTAATATTTCAGTTACGGAAGATGCAAAGCAAAAGAACCTAGATTTGGACAAGTATTTGTCATTGGTGCTATTACATGTGGATCACTTTTGATCACAGTGGCAGTTGGAATCATTTTTGTTTGCCGCTATAGACAAAAGTTGATTCCATGGGAAGGATTTGGTGGAAAGAACTACTTAATGGAAACAAGTACGCATTTTGTCTTTTCTAATCCTTTTTTCATCCTATGTCTCTCTGCATTCTAAAACAGTACATTTACTTTTAAGATTAGAAAACACAAATATATACTCACTTCCCTTTTTAAATGCAATCCCGGATCATAAGATCAATGGTCTTGAAAGATTATTACCTTTATTATGTACATGGTTTTACATACAAAAAAGAATTAGTTTCAATTTCTATTGGCTTCAAAAAGAACAAGCAAGATAAATATGAATTGAGATTTTGGTGTTCTGAAGAAAGGTTTAAAGAGACATACATCTTTAATTGCATTACCCTTCACATTTTATAGATTTCAACAGCCCTTGTCTTCAATATTAATTCCACTTTTCTTCTATTGTTTAGCTTGTCACCCGTGCATGTAACTAAAGCAAATTTAGGGTTAAGCTACCATTTCAGTCAGGAACTCGCACATAATGTTGTGTATTGTGATGAAAGTAACGAAGGGGAAAATCTATTAGAAAATTAACATATGCAAATTTCTATATAAATGACTGTTAAAAGTTTGCATTCCATACCTGTGCACTTAGCACGAGAACTTCATTGATCACACCGCTATCAATGTGTTTTTTCTTCTGCGTGAGAGGGACACTGATTTTAGCATGTAGGTTTTGTTCAATTTACACTTGAGTATATGACATAATTTTCTACAAAAACATGCAGATGTAATATTCTCTTTGCCAAGCAAAGATGATTTCTTAATAAAGTCTGTATCAATTCAAACATTCACTTTGGAAGATATAGAGGTGGCCACAGAAAGGTACAAAACATTGATAGGGGAAGGAGGATTTGGTTCTGTTTACCGGGGCACTCTAAATGACGGTCAAGAAGTGGCAGTGAAAGTCCGTTCAGCCACATCAACGCAGGGAACTCGAGAATTTGATAATGAGGTACAATAGGCATTATTTAGTTTATTAGATTATCAAAGTTCCCAGGAAATTTTCCTAATTAACATTTTTTTGCTGCAAGAGTAATTCAAAAGTGAAGTCACTACATCCCTGGCTCTTACATTCCCCAACTCCTCTTTTTTGAAGTTTTAACAATTGCCTACTTTTCCACCATCTCATCTGTGATGTATCTTGCAGCTAAACCTACTTTCTGCAATACAGCATGAAAACCTAGTGCCTCTTCTTGGTTACTGTAATGAAAATGATCAACAAATTCTCGTGTATCCTTTCATGTCCAATGGTTCTTTGCAAGATAGACTCTATGGTAAACATTCAAAATCCTTTCAGATTATTTGTTTTGATACCCACTAATTCTAAATTTCAACTTTATAACAGGGGAACCTGCAAAGAGAAAAATATTAGACTGGCCAACTAGACTCTCTATTGCTCTTGGTGCAGCTCGAGGCAAGTAATATGATGTTTTACTTTTACTAAGCTGCAGCAAATATACCTAATCAACACAACAGCTTGAATCATATCAGGAAGGAAAATAAACTAAAAAGAGGCATATTGATTCTATTGAATAAAAAACTCCAGGAAATGATAAGCTTTACTGATTGACAACGATGGGGGAAATCATATTGATTTCTACCACTTTTTAGCTTAGAATGATTAAGATGAAGGTATTTGAGGGGGAATTCCAGAAGAATCCGACAAATAGCATGCATTTCATGATAGTATTTTCATACCCAATGGCAACAATCTACAAGTATTACCTCAACTCTCTTCAAACAATATATTAATTTTAGTTTTAATAATTTTTTGGTGTTATTGGACTGTTGAGTGTTGACTTTAATCTTTTAAAACATTAAATCCAGCAAATAATGATTTAAATCAGAAGAGTAACAAGCTCATGAATTCTTAATGTTAACATTTTAAGAAAAAAAGATAATACTAGTCAAAATGGGTCACTCTGAAGCCTTTTGGCCTATTTTGGTTGACTAAAAATGAGGCCTATTTTCTAACTCCTTAGGTAGTTAAATGAATGTCTTTCATTGGATAAAGTGAGAGAATTATTACTTTAACATATTAAATTAATTTATTATAATTAATAAATAAAATTTAACCTATAAGTATGGATAATTTAAGTTACAATATTATTATATTATTGTATTTTTTATCTTTCAAATAAAACAATAAAATAATTTATTTTTTTAAACTATTTCTTTTATTTTAATTTTTAATTATAAAAAAGAACCGGCAAACCACCTGGGCTTGCCTCTAGCCTACCAAGTTAGCGGGTCAGAGAATACTTACTGTCAATCTATACCATCAAACTAGTGGCAGGTTGGTTGGAGGCCAGCTTTGTCATGCATAGTAGCAAAGGAAGCTTTAAAATTTGGGGAAAATTGAGGCTACTATTCCTCAAATATCATAAGCTTTCAGCAGATTCCTAGTCTAGCTTAAAAATAAGTTATTCTAGCCTCTGTTCTGTTGTTTTAGAATTGTAGATAAAGAAAATATGGTGAGATTTACTGGGAGGAACAGGAACCACATCACTGATAGTGTTTCTTCATAGTTGCAATGCATTAGAAGAGAGAGAGAGAGAGAGAGAGAGAGAGAGAGAGAGAGGGAGAGACAATACTCACCAAGTAATATCTGACAATGCTTTAATTGGTTCATCATGGATCTAAAGAGAAACATGGCATGATGCATCCTTAGACTTATCTGTCTTCATTACAATTTTAATCAATATCATGTTGAATGTTAACAAATTTTCTAATTAAGCAGGTTTGGCATATCTCCATACATTTCCAGGACGTTCAGTAATACATAGGGACGTAAAATCAAGCAATATACTTCTAGATCATAGCATGTGCGCTAAGGTTGCAGATTTTGGTTTCTCAAAATATGCTCCTCAAGAAGGTGACAGTAACGTTTCTCTTGAAGTCAGAGGAACTGCAGGGTACCTGGATCCTGAGTAAGTGGACATTTTTTATCATGTCTTAACCACAACTTCTGATACTGCTTTCCTCCATCACTTTGAGCAAAAGATTTATTACACTACCCACATAAAGGATTCTAGGAATCATCTCAAAAGAAAGGCCCTTAAACACAAATAATATTTGAAAAAGAAAGGCCCAAACTCTCCTATCATTTACCGCATTGAGTTCTGTGTCATGGAAGCACTGTCAACTACAGACAGATTGAAGAAATGTTTCTGATGAGAATTTCCTATATGAAGAGTATATTTATTCATAAACGTATAGAAACTAGTTGTTCTATATACAAGTAACTACAAATTTCAATAGATGATAATCTGTGAGATTTCAAACGAGAAGAAAAAGAATCTGTCACTTCAACTCTATTTTACCTTTGTTACAAAATACAACTATAATCTAAACAACTTTTACAATACCAGAAACTTATCCCCATGCATTGCAGATACTACAAAACCCAACAATTATCGGAGAAGAGTGATGTCTTCAGCTATGGCGTGGTTTTACTTGAAATTGTGACTGGTAGGGAACCTCTTGACATAAAGAGACCACGGAATGAGTGGAGCTTGGTTGAATGGGTATGGTCCATGTACTAAATGTTTTGTTTTATTGGATTGTACTAAATTACATTTTGTTGACGTCACTAAGAAATAACTTTGCATGCATTGCAGGCTAAGCCATATATAAGAGCATCAAAGATGGAAGAAATTGTGGATCCTGGCATCAAGGGGGCATACCATGCAGAGGCAATGTGGAGAGTGGTGGAAGTAGCACTGCAGTGTCTTGAACCATTCTCAGCATATAGACCAAACATGGTGGACATTGTCCGTGAGTTAGAGGATGCTCTCATCATAGAAAACAATGCATCAGAATACATGAAGTCCATTGACAGCCTTGGAGGATCAAACCGCTACTCTATTGTCATAGAGAAAAGGGTGCTGCCCTCAACTTCATCAACAGCAGAATCAACCATCACCACACAAGCCTTGTCCCATCCACAGCCGAGATAGCAAATGGTTGAAAATGGAATTCTTTTGATTCGTTTTTCATAACTGCTTTAGTCATAATACATTTCATATGGTAAAGGAGAAAATACTAGTTTTTGTGATGGTAATTTCATCCTATCAATGCACCTTCAAACTAATCTCTCTTGCTCGGCCTCATTTTTATGAGTGAAAGGAATAAAGTGGGTCAAATGCAAAAGGCCATATCATTTGCCAAGTCCGAACTTGACTGATAAAAAATTGCATAAACTAAATTGATTGTGATTTAATATTAATACAGTATAACTGTGCATTGAACAAAGCTAAATATGTCAAACTTGACACATTGGTGGACTTGGACTGGTTACATAAACTAGGACGAACACCTAAATATGTAAGGAATATTCTAAGTCCAGCCAGGAACTTACTAAGGGGTCCTTTTATCTCTTTTTTTGTTTGGGTAGAAATATGTCAACAACATAAATGTTGGCCATTTGAATGATCTTTATTATTTGTGTGGAATCACGATCGAAATACTAGTGATAAACAATAGTTGCGTCAGTGTCTTCCTAGATCAACGGTTTATGGAGGAGGAATGTGTTGAGCATAAAGATCAGACACGTGTTGTTTCTTAGGAAGCATTCATAAAACTCAAACCTTAATGAATATTTCAAGTTTTGGACTGTCCAAACTCTCAAATGACACGGATGGAAAAGAAAGGTTTTATAGTATTTTGTGAAGCAACTTTATTAAAAGAAAACAATTTCATTTGAAACCAAACATCCTCCCTCTGAGTTGATCGCGTCCCTGAAACACCTATTCTTTGATGGGTATTATTGAACAAATGATTGACCATTACAACGCATAGTTTTTCACTAGTTATTACATCTTACAATATATTCTATAACATTTTTTCACAACTTCATTTTTTCCCCATATTATCTATACATTACTATCTTTATCTTACCCCATCTCCTCATCTTTCTCCCAGTCGTAGAAAAAGTAAGAGAAAACACGTGCAGGAACAAAAATTTTCATTTTTAACAGGCTTGAGTAGATATATTCAAAATGTACTGTCCTAATGCTGGACTGAATGAGATAATGTAGGGCAAAAGATTTTCAGTGACGCTGATTCAATCAAAGATATATTCCGTTTCAGAGTAAAGAGGGGAAATTTAAGCTATTCAGAATTTGACACACAATTCCTACTGTTATCAAAGAGCCAGTTCAGACACTTCTTCCTCCCTTTTTATCCCTGGCATGGCCCTAATTAAGAAATAACGTGTTGATGACAATACTAAAGAAAATGTCTGAAATTGCATTGACAGCATATCTGCCATATTATGCAGTAGCAATACTAAAAGGTAGCATAAGAAATATTTGTCTGATTAAAAGGCAAGCTTCAGGTCCACAGTTACAGTAAAGTGATAATAATTTTTCCCCTCCAAGGAAAAATGACCTACAACTAATCACTGAGATTTTTTGCATGATCAATTTCATAAACTACACTGTTTCTTCCACATTGTAAATTATGCCCCTTAAGAACACTCAAATTACTGCTACAATGAGAACAAGCAAAAGAAGAGGTGGAAGGAAAGAGATTGGACAGTGTGAAAAATTCAGTAATTATCCAATGGCATAAAAGAAATGCTGTTGAGAATAAGCGATAAACTGTTAAGGGCAACATTAACATTCCTCACTGTGTATACGTAAAATGTCAAGTGATTGATTATGCATTAAAAGTATGTCGCAAATGAAATTAAGGTGGCAGAGGAACAGCATTTATCATGTAAGCTTAAGCACTGGGCATGCAATGAAAACACATAGCTACAATGAAAGGGACTAAAAGCCTACGTAGATAAATTTTTCTTTAAACACTCGTAAAAGCAAAAAAAAAAGAAAGAGAAAGACAAAAAGAAAAAGAAAACTAAAATTAACTTATATATTAGTTGATTTATAGAAACCTTCTTATATTAGTTCCTTTAAAAGCTGATTTTCATAACTTATTTACATAAACTAATTTCGGCTAATTTAAGCTTATGAAGATTTTTCTTTTCTTTTTCTACTTATTCTTTTCCTATAGATGCTTCAAGACAATTTTATCCAAATCAATTTATAATGACACTGGAAGGGGCTAAGTTAAAAGGCATTGTGAGTTAGTCACATGGCAAACAGGGAAGAATCCGAGAATTGCAACGTGCTTATGAACTCCAACTTACAAATAAAGCAGTGCAATTAACTATAGGATCACCCAATAAATAGAGAAACCAAGAGTTGTAGTTACAGAACAAAGCATGACACTGATCAAACACTTCAACTTTGATTTATGAACGACTTACATATATCATCAAGAATTCCGTTTAGATTTTACATCATAGGTGGAGAGTGCTTACAGGAAAGCCGTATTACAACACAAAATCATGTGGCAAAGAGAGAAGGGTTGGCCGAGGCATTGCCCACTTGAACTTCAAGCAGTTCCAACCTGCGCTCCAACACATCCAGCTTCTCGTTCAGAGACGCCAACTTGCTCTTCGTCGTCGCCTCTGAAAAACACATTAATTTTCAAAGGGGCAGAATAAAAATTCAACATTTATATGCTTTTGGCGTGATTCAACGTGCTCCAACACTCGTGGGATACCCAACAACGAGAAGGACACAATGGTGATGCGGTTTCACGGATAGATAAAACGACACCGTGACGAGCCGTTTGGGAGAGAAGGAAAAGTGTGTGTACCAAATTGGACAAGGAAGTCGAAGAGGCGACGAACGTTGAGAGAAATGTGAGAGATGAATTCGCGGTTCTCCCAATCGGCTTGCACTGCGATTCCCACGTTCACAGCATTTGTTATCCCTCCCGCACGAGCCATTCTTCTTTTCTTCTTTTCTTCTTTTCTTCTTCTTCTTCAACTCGCTTTCAGATCCAATGCTAATGCACTCTGCACATTAGAATGCACAGTTTGCTTCCTACTCCTCTTTCACATGGCTATAAATATAAATATAAATATAAATATATATATATATATATTCAATTACAAATTATTTTAAATGCTATTTTCAAATTAGTTACTATAAAAGAGACAATTTTTTTTATAACAGTGTTTGAGTTTAGTATTATAAAGTGAGATTTGTGTTAGAGTCCACTTTTTTTTTCCTACATTTCAAAATAAGGTGGTAAATGTTTTTTAATTGAAAGATATTTTTGTTTTCTCCTTTTTTTGACAGTGGCAGGAAGTGAGTTAGTTGAAAAATGGTAATGGAGGGTTGACTTCATTATTGCCAGTGAGAGAATTGAAAGATAACTTCAAACTAACATAACCCACTTCAGTTGAAGCTTATCATTATGAAACTTTTTTATATGATTTTTATTTTTTTTATTTTTTGTTATAGATAAAAATATCTGAATTAAATAGTAAAAACTTAATGAAGATTCAGAATTGAAGCACAGGCCTACTTAGTAAATAAGACAAGTTGGAGGAGAAGAAATTAAAGAAAAACACGATAAATAAAAATTAAAAACAAAAAACAATACAGGCTTTGAATTTTCCTTGCATCATAATGGGTTATTTATGTGGTATGTATTTTATGAATATTACATAATTGATTAGATTAAAGAAATAATATTTTATCTTCTAGACAATATGATATTTTATGTATTTTTTGGATTCGGTGATTATTATTTACCCGATTGAAAAGTAAAGAAAATTTATGTTTAGATTAAGGGGTTTGTAGTGGTTAGAGAGAGTGAAAAAACAGAAAGTGATGGAATAATCTTTACTAGTTTGTGAAGATTTACTGAGAAAGTTTTGCTTTTACCATGTTATCTTTGTTTCCTATTATCCCCATGAGAAAGTTTAGCTTTATATTAATTTTTAAATACAATGATAAATATGTAAAATTACGTTTTTATTTATTAAAAAATATAATTTTAATCACACTTTTCATATCACTTATAAACTTTTATAAATTTTTCCTACATTTTTCATTCTATTTATCTTAATCCAAACATCTTAACTTTTTTTACATTTTAGGATAAAGGAAGAAACATATACAACTCCTTAATTTTAAACATTTAATAAAAAAAATTAAATATCTAATCAATAATTTACTTAGAATACGGTTTTAGATACAATAAGAAAAGCTATTAAAATTATCCGGAACACCTTCCCAATTTCTTTGTACTTTGTTTGAATTTGGAAAGAAATGAAAAAAAAAAGTGAAAAGCAAACACTTTTAGACTCACAACACAAATATGAAGAAAGTTAAATATATTTATTTATTACTAATCTTTTTATTTCAATAATATTACTTTAATTATTTATTTTATTATAAAAACATAAATATTAATAAAAAATTAGTTATATAATTAATTATGTCAGTAATATTTATAATATAATCAATTATGTTGAAAACATAATTTAGATTTTTTACAAATATTTCGGTTTTTAAAAAAAAAATATAGTTTTGTATGTTTTTAATAGTTATATTTTTGTTTTTCTAATTTTCTATTTTTTATATAACCTTCCTTTTCTCAATAGTTTAAATTGGATTAATTTTTTGTCAAGAAATGAACTCATTTAAAAATACGTAATTTATGGTGTAATTTCATTTTAGCTTTTCCAAGCAACTTGAATATTACTTGCTCATTTTCATTCTGTTTAATAATTTTGCATTGAGAAAGTGGAAGATAATATTTGAAAGAAAGGTTTGTTGAAGGTATTTGAAAGACGTGAAGGGAAGGAATAGAAGGTGTTAGAACGTAGCCTTCACAATCATCTACCAAACCAACCACTAACACTTGTATTGTAGGCCCCTCACTCTATTCATTCCCAAAGATCATTGTCAAACACCTTGTAATCAAATTTATTGTTAAGGAACACGTTTCTCAGACACAATTTAAAATTCATTTTAGTTGAACTTTAGAAGCAACAATGTTTTTTTAACTAGAAACAACAATCCAAAAATACTCTAAACTCATCTAAAAAGTTTATTCTATACTGATAAATCTTATTCATGCGGTGCTGCAATGATTTATGTATTATATAACGTTTCGAATCAGAATTTGGAGATGGGTGAAGAAAGTTTGCAAAAATATTAGTTAAAAGAAAGGGTTTAATTGTAAAACCTATTGGTATATATATATATATATATATATATATATATATATTAAAATGTTATATTTTGTTGATG
>Ga0123341_1000501_pt1 | contig 24000 bp, 14 predicted proteins | sample Turbeapinknodule_FD_89959 | JGI IMG/M metagenome (GOLD analysis project Ga0123341, IMG submission 89959) | Root nodule microbial communities of legume samples collected from Mexico - Turtle bean Mexico pink nodule | ecosystem: Host-associated > Plants > Roots > Nodule | place: Mexico: Nepantla...
CTTCAACAACCTTTTATATTGCGAGCTCTTCAATATTTTTTTAGTGATTTGAGATTTCTTTGCAATTATAAAGATTTTGAATGCACTCAATAATTTGTTGTTCCTCCAACTTAGTGATTGCATCAAACTCGTACACTAAGGTCATCTTAAGGGGTCAAAACTTATTATGAACAAACTTTAATATCCCACTATCATGTCTACTTTTAAGTACTTTCCTTGTCTCTTGGATGTCTCATGGTCTAAAAAAAATCAAATACAACATCTTCATCATGTAACCGTAATTTAAACTTATCATCCTCAACAATGGTTCATGTAGTTATTATAAAAGGTCTTCCCAAAATAATGGATACTTTTGAGTCTTCTTCTATGTTCATGATGAAAAAATCTATAAGGAAAGTAAATTTTATCAACATGTTTTCTACTACCCTTTAGGAAAATTTTAGTAATTTGTCCACCAGTTGAAGGGTCATGTGCATGAGTTTAACTTTCACTTCCCCTATTCTTGAGACCAAAAACACAACATCAACTTAGTATTTGTCCCTAAATTGAGTGAAGTTTTACCCATTGATAATCTTCCTAAGGTGATGGTAATTATGAAGCTCTTGGGATGCTTAAACTTAAGAGAGAAAGATTTTTTGATGATTGTATTACATCATACTTCCAATTCAATTGTGCCCTCCTGAACGAGTCTTCTCTTCTTATTCAATAACTCATTCGTAAATTTTGCATATATAGGCATTTGTTCTAACGTCTCAGAAAAATGTTTGGTAATTTGGGGTCTTTTAAAAATATCCACGAAATGAGTGTATTGTCTCATTTTATCCTTTTAAGTAGGGATTACAGGGTAAATGAGATCCTTACACGCTACAAGTATTTCTTATTTTTTCTACCCCTTTACAAGTTGGTAGTTCATTTTCCTTTTAATTTTCTCACAAACTCAAAATTATTGTTAATCATGTTGAATTTTGAATGAAAGTATTGTTATTTCGGTTTATTTCTTTAAGAGAGTAAGAGTTATCTTCTACTTAAGTCTTGTCTTACTTTGTTGAATTAACCGACAACACTCTTTATCATTTATCTTCGATCTCTTTCCAAGTGATATGACATTAGTCATCAACTACATACATCTTTCTTTCTATTTTCTACTTCAATTTTATTTATCTCTATTCTCTTCTGTCTAATTCTTGTTATTGTTTTCCTTGCTTAATCACTTCCATCTTTTGGATGCCAACTTCTATAAATATATAATCTAATTGGATTAAAATTGTGTATAGTGGAAAACATCCACCTTCACCTAAATCTTAGAAAACCTTAAAAAAAAAATCTCCTAACACCTTCTAAGCCATTCATATGTTCACTCTCGTGGTTTGCAAATTTGACTCATCACTTGAAGAAATCTCTTTAGCGGAGAAAAACAATTTATTGATAACTATAAAAGATTAATTGCTTGAACATCATTGATTAAATGATTTCTTAGAAATCACCTTTATATCTCTCTTCTCATTTGTTTTTCTAAATTGTTTAGGCGATCTAGTTCCTTTTTGTACTTTCTTTGATGCATTATTTCTTGGTTAGGGTGGTTAAGGTGTTTCTTGTGATATAGTTTCACAAAAGATTATAAAGATCTTATATGTGGAAGTTCATTTTAATATTTTTGTGAAATTATTATAAAACTTTGTATAATGAATTGATCTAATGAGGTTTATTACATAATTAGATGTAACTTTCTACTGAAAGTAAACTAATATAATTATGTTTGTCATCTACTTTATAAAAAAGAATTATTTATAAAAATAATTATAAAATAAATTTAAATTTATTATAAGTAAAATAAAATTTTAAAAATAAGAAATTTTTCTTACCATCTTCTTATATACTTTGTTTTTATTATTAGTTATTAGTTATGGAAATGGTAAGAGAAAATGAAACGCAAGCTTATGGATAAACCCCGTAAACCCCAAATCCCGAAGTGAACTGCAGAAGCTAGCAATGGAACTCTCCGTTAATCCTCTTCACATTTTCTCATCACAACCACTCTCTCTAAACCCTAATGTTTTCACGCTCACACCACCGCCTCCCCGCAGAAAGCTTCGGTTCCGAGTTTCGGCCACCGCCGAGCCCGATGGGGCGTCGTGGTCGCACTCGCTGCGGCGTGGGTCGCGGCGGTTCTGGCTCAAGTTTGGGGAAATGGTGAAGAAAGAGACGGGTCTTGACTTCGAAAACAGCAGCAAGAAGGTTGGCGAGGTTATGAGCGGAGATGAGTTGCGAAGGTTTGGGGCTCAGTGGGTGTCTCAATTTGTCGATTGGAACCGGTGGGAACGCTGGAAGGTAATGCTTTCAATTGCGGCGTTGGGATTGTGTTCTTAATTTGGTGCTTATGTTTCTTTTTTTTGTATTTTTCATGTTGTGAGCTGTGGGTATTAGTGATTTGTGTTTATGTTTTCTGGTTTTATTGGCGACGCATTTGTAGATAGGAATCGAAGTGGGTGAAAATGGAAAAGTTTTGGTTAAAACCAAATGTTGACTGTTGACTGAGAGCAAAAATTGATTTCCGCATTTGATGATAATAGCAAAACTACTGTACTTGGTTACTGACAATGAGACTGGGCCCAAATGGATTGCAAATAAACCAATTCTATGCAGTGAATAGATTTTCTGTTTCATCATGACATTGCTGTTAGTTAATGGTATTTTGGTTCTCATTACCTTTCTGTTTTCATTACCACTTTGTTATTTTTGTTTCCACGTAATGTGGCACACAATGGTTTGTATTGTGAGCGTACTCAGTATATAAGTCTCAGTATGACATGAATTTTTTCTTGTTTTGGGAGATTGCCTTGGTTCTCGAGTTCAAGGTTTTTCTGTAACGCTGTCAGATGATGTTTATGATTTTAATTTTTGGTTTTCAGTAATAATCATAGAAAATATTGTTTTATTTGCTGTTTTTTGGGGCTCAGTGGGAGTCTCAATTTGTCTATTGAAATCGGTGAGGATAGTGGGAGGTGACTTGTTCATTGCTGTATTGGCATTGTGTTGCTAATTTCATGTTTTTTTTATCTTGTTAAAATTTTGTGTTTTTGCTGTTGTTAAGTGTGGGGAATGTTGCGGTGGTGTTTTATGAGTTTACTTTCTGGTATTAGTGAACAAGCCTTTGAAAGTAAGAGTCAAAGTGAAGAAAGAAAGATAACAGACATTTTTTGTAATTGCAAGGGAACATTGAAAACTTTCCTCGAACCAAACAGAGTATTGAATGAGGGTGAATATTGATTTCCACCTTGAATACTGTTTTCCATTTTAATTTTTTTTTTCTGATCACTAATATTGCTTTTGGCTTGTTTTGCTCAGTCATTTGAAAACAGGATTGTGAAAATAACATTTTTTTGTAATTATAATTTAGAGTTTTTAAGTTGTTGTACCTCCAAATTTGGTCCATATTAAAATTGATATTTCCAAAAAGTTTACTAAATATGTCATTTTGGTCCCAACAATTATACCAAAAACTCATTTAACCCTATCATTTATTAGCAAATATGGAAAATGTTTCCTCAAACCAAACAGATTGAGGGGGAGCAATTTTTAATTTCCACATTCAACTGCAACTAGAGAGTGACTAGTCAAAGTTTTGTGGCAGTGCTGTATCAAGAAGGCATTTCTTTTCCTTTTTACATACTGGATAGAATAGGACAGATTTGTGCAGATTTTTCATGTACATGTTGCTTTTGTTCTCTTCTGCTATTTGTAATATTGCTTTGTTCTGCAATTTTGCATTTGTTTGATAAATAGTGTTGGGTTAACTACTATTTCAGCATTAATGTATTTCCTTTTCTCCTAGAACCATTTATATCTTGCCAAACATTTTGATTGAAAGAAATATACTGTCAACACTTTTGGACTAGCATGGTAAAACTGACTGATTTATCCATAAAGGGTATTTAACTATATTTGTTATTATCTATATTGTTTTCTTTTTAATATAAATAAAGTAAAGCAACAATTGCTTTTTCTTGTTGCAGAATATCAAGGACTGGGAACCTATACGAATTGGCACATTTGTTCTTTACATGTTTGTTGTCACAGTTGCTTGTAGAGGAGTATATGTAGCTGTTCAAACACCTTTCCTAAATCGCCAGAAAAAAGAATTAACAGAAGCTTACATGGAAGTGTTAATTCCTGAACCATCCCCTACTAACATCCGAAGGTAAGTCAATCATCCTTTATTATTACATGCTTTCTGTACATGTGCTCTTGTTATATATACTTTTGGCTTATCTAATTCTTATTGTCATAATTCTCTTAGAAGTCATGTTGTCAAGCTTTTCATAGAAGGAACTTCTTGACTAGTTAAAATTTGATCTTTAACATGATCAAAATTTGGAATCATTGTACAGGGAATCATAACCTTATAAATCTTATCTAACTTATTTTTGATCTCATCTAATGAATCAAGCTCCAAGAACATATTCAATTCTTTAACTGCTGATTGAGCTTCAACAATAAAAGACATCATGTCATTATTAGTTTGTTTGAGAGGGACCAATCGATTAGTAGAATCATAGACGCTTTGGGTATCATTTGCAAAGATATTTTGGGCCCTTTTCTAGAAAGAGTTACATGGCTTTAATGATCTTAGAGTGCACAAAATATTGGGTTCTATTGATTGCCACAGTAAAGAACAAAATTGAAGATCAATTTTCTTCTACTATTGAGCTTGATTTGATGGTACTTTACTTTTGTCTTCTTCTATGGAAACCTTGGCAAGAAACCAAAGTTCAATTCAAGCATACCAAGATAGGTAGTTTTTTCCATTTAGTATTAAGAAGTTATTGTAGGAATCTTAGAAAAAGGGGTGGAAGTCCTTCAAGTCATGTTAAAATAGAATAAAGACAAACAATCTTGTAAAGGGAAAAATAGGGCTGCAGGAGATAAACAGTGAAGAACCCTTGACCTTCACACCAAACAGAACCATAACGAAGAACCAAGGGCGAAAACATGTTAGAAGGCGAAAACATGCTTAGATTCTCTCTTAGACATATTTTCATATTTTTCACTCTTAAGTGGTTCCATCTCCCTTTGAAGTGCTATACATGAATTTTCTTGCTTATAGATCCTAAAATATCAAAATCTTAGATGATCTCTTAGAAATTGTTCTTCTTGTATATTTTATGATTTAATTCCTTCTTTATATTTTATAATTAATAGAATATGATTCATAAGCATATCTTATAATATATACAAGATTAAAATCACCTATAATTATTTTATATTAATTTTAATTATCTTATATAAAATGGACTCTGTTGTGTATACCAAGACACAGTTTCATATCTCTTGCATCTATTTTTCTCTTCTGAACAGACCTATTTGAAGCCTGAACAAAGAAATCAGTTCATGCAACAAAAGTGTTTGTGTGTTGAATCCATTTAGACAAGTTTTTTGTTAATTTATTTGATTGCAGATTTAAGAAAGGTATGTGGCAGAGGACAATGCCAAAAGGCCTAAAAATGAAAAAGCTGATTGAAAGACCTGATGGAACACTTGTTCATGATACTTCTTATGTTGGAGAGGATGCATGGGAGAATGATGAAGAGGAGCGTGTAAAACAAATTATAGAGGATGATGAAAGGTTAAGCAAAGAAGAGAAGAAAGAACTAACAAAGGGATTGGGCATTTCAGGTCATCTTTGTATAGTTTTGTTTCAGTACCCTATTACTTTTTGCTTCAATTTTTTCTTTATTTTTTTATCATTATTTTTAGTTTATTTTTAAGTGAATTGAGAAGTTATGATGACTTGAGCATTATTTTTTTGCTTACTTTGATGTTTCATTTGATTATTGCTTATAATTTATTTCACTGTGTCTTCCGCATTGAAAAAAAATGGTAATAATGGAATTCTTATAATTTATTTCACTGCTGTTGTATGCAGGTGGAGTTCAATCTGAGGGCACATGGCGTGAAAGACTTCATAAATGGAGAGACATCCTTAGAAAAGAACGTTTTGCCGAGCAATTAGATTCTGTAAATGCCAAATATGTAGTTGAATTTGACATGAAAGAGGTTGAAAATAGTCTTCGGAAGGATGTAGCAGAAAAGGTGACACCCACTCAGGATACTAGGGCTCTATGGATAGCCAAGAGGTGGTGGCGCTATCGGCCTAAACTTCCTTACACTTATTTCCTCAGCAAACTTGATAGTTCTGAGGCAAGTTTCATTTCTATATAAGTCTGATGTGATTTATTTTCTCTTCCCATTTGGATATTCATGTATCATATTCCCATTAGTATGTATGTTATTATGTAAAAATTGGTCATGTTAGTTTTGAGGGAGCATGTGTACATGAAGTTTAATGTATTCAAATCTAATGATGAGGGTAGGCAGTTAACATACTCAAGGTAATACAGGATGAATATGTCTTATTAACCACTATTAACTATGGAATAGTTGTAGTTGATGAATTATCTTAATATGTCATAGATATCAATTGACTAGTAATCTTATGAAAGTAGTGTATAAACACACTCCATGCAGCACACCTTTCAAGGTCAATTGTTACTTTTACATGAGATCAAGTGACCTCTAATGAGTACAAAATAGCCAGTTGTGGATCTTCTATCATTAGCATCTATATATCAATTGAAGTTTGCATGAACTCTATCCTTATAAACAATTTCTGTACCAGGGGATCTTTTGATGTATATCAGGATTTGAGCTACTAAATTTCGTTGACCATCACTTGGTGTATTTAGAAATTGACTAACAACACAAACATGGGAGACAATGTCTAGTCTAGTCATTGTGAGATAATATAATTTCCCAAATAATCTTCCGTATTTGCCTAGGTTAAGATAGGGCTCTTTTTGATTTGGTAGAAGCGTAACATTTGGGCCCATAAAAGTATCAACAAGTTTACAATCAAGCATCCTTGTTTCTTTTAAAATACCCAAAACATATTTCCTTTGAAAAGTATCAGTAACCATTTTTGATTAGGCTACTTCAATTCTATAAAAGAGGATTTCATGAATTGTGTGATTGCTACATACATTCTCTTAGTAAGTGGATTTAATTGCTTCTAAGGTGATGCTTGCCCCACATATTTAAATATTTTATTCACATCTTTAGACAATGTGAGATCTCAAACACATTCAATCTTCATTTATAATCAAAGGAAAATGAGGAATACATGAAGGAAGTATGCAAAATATCCTAATTACAAGTTTCCGATTTATAGATATCTAAAATGATCTTTTATACTCCCTCTCAAGTTGGAACATATATGTCATATTAGCCAAGCTTCTTGCAACTGTAATCCACTCGAGAACCTTTGAAAGATTTTTTGGAAATCAATGGAACTACTAGAGTTAGTGGTGATTTCTCTTGAGAGCACCTTTCTTCTGACAAAAATGACAATCTATCTCTGCTTCGCTTATGAAGGATTGAATTAATAGTAAGAAAGAAGACAAATTCTTTGGAAAAGAGATATCAAAGAAGACAATTCAGTTTGACTCCGGAGCAAGAAGAGTTGTTCGACTATGAGGTGAAGAACTTGAAGCTAACATCGAGGAGGTAAGTGTTATGAAGAATTTATCCATTACACCGAGAAAGGGAAACAAATCGTGTTAAATATCCTATTTCTCAATATGTCTGCACAGGCAATTTCTCTAATAGACATTTTAAAGCTTTATTGTTACCACAAAAATTCCTACCTCAGCCCAAGAAGTCATAAAAAGTGAACATTAGACTCAAGCTATTATAGAGAGATAGATGCATTAGAAAGAAACTTAATATGGGAGATTGTTGAAAAACCAAGAGACAAAAGGCCATAGGGTGTGTGATGGATATTTATATTGAAACATAAGACAGATTGGTCAATAGACAGGTATAAGCTTGATTGGCTGCAAAGGGGTAAACTCAAACTTATGGAATTGGTTATAAGGAGACATTTTCTTTTGTAGTAAGGATGAATATAGTCTGAGTTATTATTGCTCTAGTAGCTCATTTTGGATTAGACTTGCGCTGGTTGGATGTAAGGAACACCTTCCTTCATGGAGCTTTGAAGAACAACGGTAAATGGAGATTCCTCCAGGATTTGAAACTCATATTGGAAGGAATATGGTATACCTCCTAAAGAAGGCCTTATATGGTCTTAAATAATTTCCAAGAGCGTAGTTTGGGAGATTTACAAAAGGTTTCCTTATTATATAAGCAAATCCACGGAGATTATACATAATTCATAACACAGTCTTAAAGGGAAACTTAGATTATTGTTGATCTATGTGAATGACATGATTATTGTAGGAGATGATGAATAAAGAAACTGACTTTAGAGAAAGATTTTTTGCCCAATTTGAAATGAAAGACTTGGGAAAACTTGAGTAGTTCCTTGGAATAGAGCTTGCGTATACAAAAAAGGGGGTTTTCATCTCTCAAAAAATGTACACTTGATCTTTGTGAAGAAACATTTAAGTTGAAATGTAGAACCTCAAAAGTTTCTATTGTACATAAGAATATAGTTCTCCGGTAGAAAAAACATCAGAAATTCGTAGGAAAACTTATTGATTTATCAGACACGAGACTAGACATTGCTTATGTAGTTATTGTGGTAAGCCAATTTATGCATGCTTCGAGGGAAAGACATGCAAATAGTTCACAAAATTCTTTAGTAGTGTAAGTCAAACCCAGGAAAGGACCTACTTTTCAAAAAAGAAGACACTTTTGACCCTGAAGATATTTATACTAATGCAGACTATGCAGGTTCTGTTACTGAAAATCTACCTATGGTGTGTAAAGCTGAATTTAGAGCCCTTGCTCAAGGTGTGTAAATGACTTTGGAGGAATACCATATTAGATGACCTTAAAATAAAGGTTGATATCCCTAAGCAATTGTACGTTGATAACAAGTCAACCATGAGCATTGCTCATAATCCAGCAGACTTCTAGGCAAGTTGGGAATGATCAATTTTCATTTACTAACTTGAGGGGAATTGTTGTAAATGGGGATTATTAGAAACAAAAATTTCCTAATATCTCTAGTAATGAGGAAAAACATTCCTAGAATCTACACATTTGTTCCAACAGATTTTATTTCCTTTTTTAAAAGAATGTGATTGTTACAAACAGAGGAACTGAGTATGTAATAATCATGATTGTAATTAATAAAATATTTCTTTTCTTCCTCATTATTCAAGTTGTTACATATCTAGGTAGGCAACAATGCTTGTAACAGCCACTATTGTGGAAGAGTGGCACTGTAGCACAATGATGACTTTGTTATGTCGCAAGTCGTGCCCACTATTGTGCAAGAGCAGGGTGACATGATCTCATCTCACTCTCAGGAGTGGATTGGTCTTTGACATTTGGAAGCTGTTGTAAAACCAAAAATACACTCACTTTAATTGTTAGTGAGTTAATTTTGGGTTCTTACATACGTGGATTTTATTATAGCTTCTGAAATAGAAGTACTCCTCAAGCAAGCTCTAAAGCTTCAAACAAGCAAACCTTATTGTGTAAGTTTCTATTATAATTGTAGGAATAAGGAACATATTCTATATAATCATGAATATTTAGGTTATATATTTATTATTAGGAATGTTTATATTTATTCTCCTATCATATCTTCATATAATATGGAATTCTTTGAAGTTGTTAATTTGTCTTTATATAAATCTCATCTAGAGTGTATTTTTCAGTCAAGAAGGGGGTGAAGTGTCTTAAATGAATTAGATCCTGTTTTCACTTTTTGGACTTTAGATTGATGGATTAGATTAATTTTTGTATTAGGTAACAATACGTTCAAATAGTTTTTTTTTTACTAAGTTTTTTAATAGATGATTTTGAATAATTAAATCTTGATTGTTAATGTTCAATATATATATATATATATGTATATATATAGTCTGTGTCCTACCTTTTGGAAATTATAAGTGTCATAGTGTCCCTGTCTGCGTCTTGTTTCTTGTTATTGTATATACGGCCCTTATTAGAAAACTTTAAAACATGAATGTAAGGGTTGGTGATTAACGTTGCCTATATTAGAAATTAATACAATCCTCTTTAATGAAGATTCATTTGGTTGACATTAAATTTCTAATGCACTTTCATCTTCTTGATGTTTGGTGATATGATGGGAATGCAGTTTTTGGAATCAAATTAGTAAATAAGGGATATAAATATGAATATTGTAGTACAACCTCTCTGTTTTTCTACTTATCCTGTGAACTCCTTATGTATAACTATATTTTTTGTACATAAGTATTTTGGCAAGTTAGGTCAGGTGGCAGTTGCTGAGCTTTATTCTTTTGGACAGGTAGCAGCTGTTGTCTTCACTGAAGATTTGAAAAAATTGTATGTGACAATGAAAGAAGGTTTTCCATTGGAATTTGTCGTAAGTCACTTCAAAATTGTTACTGGTGATCAGAAATCTCAAATCTCTCTCCAAGGTTCTCCAGCTGGTGTCCCTTCATGGACATGCGACTGATTAACATAGCTCTTATTTGGTAGGTTGATATCCCTCTCGATCCTCATCTGTTTGAGATTATTACAAGTTCTGGAGCTGAAGTAGATCTCCTTCAGAAGCGACAGATCCATTATTTCATGAAGGTTGTGTTTGCATTAGTACCTGGAATACTGATTCTCTGGCTTATAAGGGAGTCTGTGATGCTTCTACACATCACTTGCAAGAAGTTTCTTTACAAGAAGTATAATCAACTCATTGATATGGCTCGAGCAGAAAATTTCATTATGGTAAAGTTTTGATCTCCTATATTCTGTGGGAAATAGACCACAGAACTAAAATTACAGCACAAGGGTTCCTTTTTCCAGAAAATGACAACAAGGCCTATTCTGTTAAATCATTGAATTATTATTGTAAATAAGATCACTATATGACAATTTTTTTAGTGAAAAGAGATTCCATTTTAAAAGAAAAAGCTATGTAAACTTAACCTTATTCCACTATTTTTATGGATTGATAGTTAAATTCAGTATTCTTTGGTTTTGGAGGAGGGAGGCACATGTTCTACTTTAAATTACAGACAGTAATGTAATAAATTAATAATGCTTTCCTCCCGACATGTTGAAGGCTTATTATGTACAAAATTGAATCCAGTATCTCCATTCAATTTTGTAATTGATTTTACCTTGCTCCTTTTCTACTGGATTTTTTTACTAGTCATGTTCTTCTATTTTCAGCCAGTTGGAGAAGTTGGTGAAACAAAGTCAATGTACAAGGAAGTTGTGTTGGGGGGTGACGTTTGGGATCTTCTTGATGAGTTAATGATCTATATGGGAAATCCTATGCAGTTTTACGAAAGGGATGTGCAGTTTGTTCGGGTAAAACATTTGATATTTTCAAAGCCAGTAATCCTCCTCAGTGCTATAAATGTTTTAAGTGACATGAAATGAGGTAAGTTGTTTGACGAGAGCACTTTGCAGGGTGTTCTACTTTCTGGACCTCCAGGAACAGGAAAAACATTGTTTGCCAGGACTCTTGCAAAAGAAAGTGGATTACCTTTTGTATTTGCTTCAGGTGCTGAGTTCACCGATAGTGAAAGAAGTGGTGCATCTAGGATAAATGAGATGTTTTCCATTGCTAGGAGAAATGTAAGCAACTAAACCCTGGCTACTTCTAATATCAAATATAAGGGCAATCATGGTCTGATTTAAAGTTTTGTAGTTTGCACTTGGTTTGATATGCTCATTCAAGGCGATTGATCCATTTTTACAATTCATCAGTTAAATAGAAATCAGATGTTGTTGCTTCTAGCTTTGCTGCAAATTTTTGGTTACCTTTTTGTAACAAGAAAACATGAATATACTCTTGTTTTTTATGCTCTTTAACTATCATATTCCGAACTATTTGTCTGTACTCAGTCCACTTGATCCTTGTGGCTGCTGATAAAAAAACACGTAATTTAGTAGAATTTGTGTAGTAAAAAAAACTTGAATGAAAATCCTTATAATGAAGAAAATGTGTAGAATTTAAGAATTTTTAAATTGTAACATCTAATAGTAATTTAGTATAAATTCATGATGGGTGAGCTTATTTCTCTAAACCAATTTCAATTTCTTTGATTCAAGAGGGCAGTTTGTCTTTTTTCTTCGTTGTATGTTGCTTCAATTCCATTACATCTGCTGGGGTGCTTTATCATGTAGAAAACCATGTTTTGGTGACCTTTAACTGCCAAAGTGTCTTCTGGTGACCCAAATCCTACAATTGCGTTTACTTCCTGGCTTATTTGTTGCCTATGGTGCTGTTATAGTTGGGCTCTCCTCTCAAAGTGTCCATGGTGGTTGGGAGAAAGTCTGTCTTGGCATCACCATTTAGCAGAATATTGTTTCAGTTCTTTGGTTGCTGTGTATTTGTTATGGTTTCCTTTCCTGATCTGAGTATTCCTTATGTTCCATCTTTTTGTAATGTTTGGAATTCAATAATAAAAATAGATACCTGTTGGAAAATACATTTATAATGAGATAATTTTTTCAGGTTTTTCCCTCCTGAAAGTGAATGGTGATTTGAGGTTACAAATGCTCATATTTTATCCTGCAGGCACCTTGTTTTGTATTTGTAGATGAAATAGATGCTATTGCTGGAAGACATGCTAGGAAGGATCCTCGAAGAAGGGCAACTTTTGAGGCTCTTATTGCACAGCTTGATGGGGAGTAAGTTATCACTTTATAAATGGGAGGTTGTGACTTGGACTTATGAAAACAGTATATTAAGGTTTTATTATCGTTATTTTGCCTTGAACAATTAACCTGAGTTAATATATGTCAATGCTAATAGCCTACTTTTATTTCATATAGCTTAATTTTTTTTTATTTTTGTAATTGTTATTTTTTTATATATATAATATTCAACTGCTTTTCGCCTGTGTGATCTGCTATTGACAAAATTGTATATATGCTCTAACTTTTGGGGTATTGTTAAATATGATTTTTGTGTATGTAATTATGGAAATATGTAAATTTTTGGATTTTAGAAATCAGGGATTGATATATTCTATGTATCCTTAGTTACCCTTGTCTTGATTATAAATAAAGATCAGATCACACACATTCATTTAAACACTTTTGATTATACTTTATATAGTTATTGCTATATAAGTCAGGTCTATGTTGAAGAACTATCTTTTATTTGCCAACTATTAATATTCCCATGTATATGTGGCCGTAATTTAATTTCTACTTCTATTGTTTTAACATTTTGCATTTATCTCAGATATTAAGATATTTTTTCATGTTGGTGATTTCTATTTTCATCTATTTATGAAATTAGGAAGGAAAAAACTGGTGTTGACCGTGTATCTCTCAGACAAGCTATCATATTCATCTGTGCTACAAATAGGCCAGATGAATTAGATCTTGAGTTTGTTCGACCTGGACGTATTGATCGTCGTCTGTACATTGGTTTGCCTGATGCAAAGCAGAGAATCCAAATTTTTGGTGTGCACAGTTCTGGAAAGCAACTGGCAGAGGATGTGAATTTTGAAGAGGTATATGGTTTACTTGAGGAATTTATTATATAAGTAAATGAACATAGGCTAATGAATTTAAAGAGCTACTTAAGGGTAAAATAGACTTTGATAATTATGGTATGTGAATGATAAGAACGTGGCATTTTGAGAAACAGGCCTCTGTGTAGTACATTTTAGAATAGGCAGTTAGTCTCTTAAGGATTACAATATTCACTGCTTACATTACGAGTCATTTATTGGACCAGATTAATTTTTTATTGAAATTTTGAGATGATCAAAACAGATTCTGCTTCAATAGTATCTCCCTAGCAGTTGGCATAAAGTTGGATTGCATTTTTATCATGTTTATGTCTTCCTATTCGGTTTTTAATTCTTAGTTAGAATGTGAGCCTTGATATTCTTTGAGCTAACTGCGGTTGCTCTCTCTGCAACTCAACAGCTTGTCTTCCGTACTGTTGGTTTCTCTGGAGCAGATATAAGAAACCTTGTTAACGAAGCAGCAATAATGTCGGTAGGTACTGAATTTCAAATATCAGTTTTGGCTTTGAATACCTGTCATATACAATAATAATAATAATAAATGATATCTTTTAATATGATAATCATAATAATAATGATAAATATTATTCAAGATCCTTCATCATTCTCCTTTAATACCTGTCATATACATATTATACAACGAAATAGGTTTTTGGGTTTTCCTTATATTTTGCTTAACTTGCCGATTGGAGTTCAAATCATGCTTAAATTCCCACGATTTCATCCTCAAGTGTGAGCCTTTTCCACACTGTAAGATTGCCCTCTCGCAAAAACATTTCTTAACCACAATCATGAGTTCTTAATGGTGACCCTTACTTGATTCACCTTAACCAGCGACAAAGGGAGGGGGTGACATGGGAATGTCATGGTCACCCTAATTTTAATCCCCTGTAAAATTTATACGAAAAATATTTTATGGACCCTTAAAAAAGAAAAGCATATGTTGGTCCCCCTTACCACAATTGTCTGGCTCTGCCATTGACCTCAATGAGACACAATGTCTGAATCCCTCCTAGGAAGACCTTAAATACAAAGGATATATAAACCTAGGATTTACCATCAGCTCAATATTTTGAACTGATCACCAATGATTGGTTCCAATACTAGTTGAGAGAGGTTTTCACCTAGGAGTCACAAGCCATTCCAATAAGAGAACTTAACACAACACTCAATCCAAAGCCTTATGGCAACATGTGGAGTTTTTCTTACTTGCGTGTTACACAACTTGCCTATTTCTACACAATGTTGACCTCCAAATCACACTTGAATTCCAACACTTGTCACTTGTTATCGGATCATGTATAGATATTTAGCTATGCAAACTCTACATTCGAGATGTTTAGTCCTTTACATAGAAGTGGTGTGTTTGAAATCTTTCATTGTCTAGAGATACGATCAAGTTATAGAAAGTAAGTTGGAGACAACCTTCACCTTACTAGTCAGTTTTGTATGATAAAGATAGACCTAACTCAAATTCTAAGTCTTGGAAATATAGATATTTACTTCCCAAATTAAGGAGTGTTTAGAATTAAGGAAAACAATTAGAATCAAGATTTACTCTATGGAATCAGAATTATCAATATGTTGGGGAAAAAAGAGATTTGATCTAAACACACTCGAAAAGAAAGGACAAGGGAAAGAGAACAAGAGATTCAAATGTGGAATCTGAAATATTATTTCTCATATACAGTATATACAATCTTATATACAACATCTATTTATAGTACACATTACAAGTAGTTAACAGCTAACTACCTAACAAACAGATAACACTATGAACTAATTGAATTGGTAAGTAGAATATGTTTGTATTTTTTTGTTTTCCCACTTTAGTGTTAGCATTAATAGAATGGATCATTTCCTGATATTCTGGCCCAGATTAGTGTACATAATTTGTCTCCCCTTCCTACTTATAATTCCTCACTATCCATTTCTGATCAGGGAGTTGAAATCTTATTTTCAAGTAATATATTTACTGCTAATCTAAATATCAATATTTTACCTGTTAGAAATGGTTTTGTCATGTTCTATTTGTATGATTTGAATTCCCTGTGTAACATTTTCTATGTCTTGTATGTATTTTTTGGTTATGATGACATTTTTTCTTGTTCATCTAGTAGTATGCTATAGTAAAATATGAAGTGTTTTAGTCATACGGAGTTGTTGGTTGCAGGTGAGGAAAGGGCATTCCAAAATTTTCCAGCGAGATATTATTGATGTATTGGATAAACAACTGCTTGAGGGTATGGGTGTTCTTCTGACAGAGGAAGAGCAACAAAAATGTGAACAAAGGGTATGCCTATCTTTTTTAATTTTCTTACTGTGAATCTGACATAGTAGACCATTTTGTATTGAACTTGTTTCTGTACAATAGGTATCTTTGGAAAAGAAGAGATTGCTTGCTGTTCATGAAGCTGGACATGTGGTGCTAGCTCACTTATTTCCTAGGTTTGATTGGCATGCATTTTCACAGCTCCTGCCTGGGGGCAAGGTATTGGCGTCATGTAATTGCACTTTACTAAATGGTGATATTTGATTATTACTATTATTATTTTGTCTTTACATGGAATTAATATTCCGATTAAGTAGGAAACTGCAATATCTGTATTCTATCCTCGAGAAGATATGGTAGACCAAGGTTATACAACATTTGGTTACATGATGATGCAAATGGTAGTGGCTCATGGTGGTCGATGTGCTGAACGTATTGTATTTGGTGATGATATAACTGATGGAGGAAGTGATGATCTTGAAAAGATAACAAAGGTAATTAATATATCATTTCAGTATATATATTTACTGCCTCAAGCAATTCATAAAGACTACAAATATAAGATAATTGCAATGTGACTTTGTGCTAAAAATGTGATAGATTCTTTTTTTAGGGATAGGTAAAAAGAATAATTGTATCTATCACATATTCTCAGAAGGTGGATTTTAAGTGTAGTTCAATCTCACAAAACTAACTTGAAAGGTGATGTTTGCACCCTTTTATATACTATAATTTGGTCATATATCTAGTTGAGGTGTGAAACTGTGGTGGGCAGTCTGGAGTTTATCATTGTTCCCAGAAAGGTTATAGTTTATTTTGCCCTACTTTACAAAAGTGCTGCTCTACTGATGTCTCTTGGAATCTGTATTTTACTGTGTATGGCATCTCCAACTTGACACATCTACCCTTGTCCGTTGGATTTTGGTGTCATTTGGTGTTCTTGTTCCTCTTTGGTTTCATCACCAGATGAAACTGCTGCAGCAGCCCAAACAAATCCTTGTATCGTTTTGTCAGGTGTATCATCTGTCCAACATCCTTGTACTGGCTCCCGAATGAAGAGATAGTAGAGACCATGCCTGACTCTTCCACAACACCACCTTCCTTTAGACTTTTCTTTTTGCAATTTTCTGCAGCTTCATTCATTGAATAAGCTTATAATCAGTTTAGAATTATCGGACAGGTTGGGTCTGTCTAAAGGACCTGCATCAGTTTTGTTTAAATTAGTTTCAGACTTTGTGGCTCTTGTTGTTTTCGTGGCACTATACAGCCTGCATTTCTGTGGTGTTTATGGTTGGAGAGGAGTGCTACATTTAATTTGGTGTAAGGTTATTTTATTTGCTACCCTTTTGCATTCTGCCCATGGGCTTTGTAGCAGTATTTTTCTTTCAGCCATGCAGAAAAGTTGACATGCTATCCTCTTGTTTTACTATTGTTTTTTTTTTCTAAAATGTTCACATCCAAGGAACCAACTCATTCGTAACTAATTCATGCTCATGTCCAAGTAGTTAGTGAACTAAAATAAGTTTATTTGTAATGCAACCATATCATCATTTCCTGATACTTATTTTCAGTGGAAGGTACATATTTGCTGTTTTTTTTTTTTTCATGTTAAACCTTAATATTTTTATTATTTATTTGAATTATTACATCTTCATGGTGTGTATGTGTATATGGTCATACAATTTTTTTGTTGTAATTATTTTGCTAATCGGTAAAATTTGTTTCCAGATCGCTAGGGAGATGGTTATCAGCCCTCAAAATAAAAAGTTGGGGTTAATCGGTTTAACAAAAAGGGTTGGTTTAATTGATCGACCAGACAGCCCAGATGGAGAGTTGATAAGATATAGAGTATAGTCCTTCTTTGAAGCTGCAAATATATGCAGGGTTTACCTTTCTCTGTAATGTGATAGTGACTATTTTTTTTTCCTTCTTTTGTTTTTAGTGGGATGACCCTCATGTAATTCCTGCTGATATGACCCTAGAGGTGTCCGAGCTTTTTTCAAGGGAGTTGTCAAGGGTAATTCTGTTTTGCTCTCGCTCCATCTTTATTTTGTCGCATTTGAAAGGAAGTTTAAGCTTATGCAAACTCTTCACCGTAGAATCTATTAAAGGCTTGTGCTTTATGAACTGGTGTTTCATGATAAACAAATGTGACAAAAGTGATGACAATATGAACATGGCATTTTTGTATGCATAGTGAAGAGAGAACCAGTCGTGATGGGTTTTTTGGTTTTCAGCTAAATAATCATGAGGGAAATAAATATTATAAATTTGGTTAAAATTTTAAATGCTTATTATAATTATTTTCTGTGAATATACAATGATTTTTGTTATTTATTTGATATATTGAGACAGTACATTGAAGAAACTGAAGAACTTGCAATGAACGCTTTACGGAATAATAGGCACATCCTGGACTTGATTACAAAGGAACTACTGGAGAGGTCAAGGGTAACTGGATTGGTATGTTGTGCTCCTATTTCTGCTGTCATTTTCGTTTTTCTTTTTTCATTGGAGATGGAAGCTGTTAAAGAATAATTAACTTGTTTTTTGTTTGATATTTCACGGTGTTGTATAATGTATTTACTCGAAAAATATTTCTGTTCCCTCACATGCTTGAAATTGTTCCATAGATGCTGAGGATGGTTTTATATCTCACTTCCTCCCTACAAGAGCCGTTTGGGCTTCAAATGTGGTTTATGCACGTATTAGATATGTGGAATGGAAATGGACTAGCTGTTTTAATCAGAGTGGATATATAAGTCCCAAGTTTAAGGTGTATTTTTAGGAAACAGAAGTGAGACAGAAGTGAGAGAGAAGTAGGCAGGAATTATTTGGGAATTGGGATGGGGCACTCTCTAATTTGCCTTGTTATCTTTCTTTTTCTGCTATTGCTAATGGCTTTTACACGCATCACTGTGGAGTCTTAAGTTGAAGGATTGGAGCACAAAAACCAAGAGTTGAGAGGAGACTCAATCATAGCTGAATGAGATTAAGTAGTTGCTGAAAGAGAGGAAGAACATGTCAGATTTTATCTTAAAGCCAATTAACATTAAGTGAAATTGCCTGACGGATATATAAGTCGCATTCCAAGACTTGAAGCAGGCAATGTGGACTTCCCAATGCCCTCTCTGTAGATGTCTATCTAACCAAGCGAGAGCCTAACAGAATAGATAATTACCAAGATGAGTTATAGCTCTGATATCATGTCAAATTTTATCTTAAAGCCAATTGGCATTAGTGAAGTTGCACGACGAATATTTATTGAGAAAATGGAATCAATGCAATAAATAGTGGAGATTTAATATCCTCTAATAATAAAGATATTATGTGTGAATAACTAAGAATGACCCTAATAATATACATGTATAATATAGATATATATACCTGAGTATATAGTATCATCTGTATATTTCTATGATTATACAGTACTATGGGGCATGTACAAGTTGTTAGAGAGAGAAAAAGTATAAACAGGTGGTTGTAGGGAGAAGGGAAGTAGGTGGGAGTTGTCTGGGAATTGGGAGAGAATTGGGCACTCTATAATTTTCCCTGTTATCATTTCCTTTTTTCTGTTATTGCTAATTCTATTCCCAGTTCTGAATATCAATAATTATGGCTGGAACTCTGTTGTTAATACAATTAGAATTGGTTGTTCTATCATATTTTCCTGGTTCTTATCAGTATGCAATCAAACTTTGATCACTTGGTCTTGAGTTTCCTATTCAAAGCGTATTCTTCTGCTCTTTGCTGCTGCTGGCCTGAAATATAATTTTATTTTCCTTTTCCTCCTTTTATGTAAGTTTTTTTTTTTGTTTTGTTTCTCTTTTTATATATCTTCTATTTTATGCATCCGTAGGAGGTTGAAGAAAAATTGAAGGAACATTCTCCAGTAATGTTTGAGGACTTTGTGAAGCCATTCCAAATAAACCCAGACGAGGTACTTTCTTCCCTATTCCCTATAGCTTAATGTGGTCGAAGTGTGATTGGATATCCTTCATCAATGTTATGTATTGTCACAATCGCATGCAGACAGTGATATTGCAGAATAATTGCAGGACTCTAGCCATTTCATATTATTATTGTTATTGTTATTATAGAAAAATAATTTGTTTTTCTGAGAGGTCGAAAGGTGATTGCTTATATGGTTAATTATTCTCACTCTCTACTGCCTTTTTCTGTTATTCTTAGCTGTCACTATTTACTTTATACTTTTGCATTGGTATTTTATCAGCAATCTTATAATTTTAATAAATTCTAATATTATGTTAGAAATTGAACTTAAGGCCTGATTCAATTCCACTACATCGATTTGTAAGCTGATACCTCCCCAAACTTTATACGAACTATTTAAGCTATATCTCTAGCTTATGTTAAACTAAACACCACAGTTGAGGCTGGAATCAAACATTCCTAAACCAGAGTCTAACATACTGAAGTTTGTTGGACCTATTATGTCATCTATTACCGGAACGTTATCGTACCACTCAAATATATTTTCCCATGCTCGAGATGTCTAATCCTTGGCGTAAGGGGGTGGTGTGTTGAAGATCGTAATCAACTAGAGATAAAGTCAAACTATAGTATATAAGTGGGTTTAAATTTTACTTTACAAGTTTTTGTTAGATTGACTTAGACTTAAAGTCCACTTTCTAAGAGAGAGGAATAACAAGAGAGAAACAATTAGTAAGAGGAGAAAACACTATTAGGTTTTAGAGTGGAAATGGGGATGGAGAGAGGTAAGGTCTATTTGATCATTAATTTACATATAAGTTCAGATCCATTAACATGTATGGAGATAGGTGTTTTGGCCCATTTAAGAGGCTTTATTTAAAAGTTTTTAAATAGGTTTACAAGTCAAACTTTAAAAAATGATCTATTTTAAGTAAATGGGCCAGACTTAGAATCAAGCCCTGTAACGCTTAGCCAATCCTAGCCTATTACCACCTATAGTTTAATGGTTTCCATTTCTGGATCAGTTTCTATAATTTTCTCCTTGCTGTTCTGCTTTTCACTTTCCTCCAAACAATGCAATAATTATAATTTTATGGATGCAGGAGGGACCATTACCGCATAATGATCGACTACGGTATCACTTACCCGACTTATATCCTGCTCCTCTCCATAGATGTTGACACATTCATATATTCCTGTTATAACCTCAGTTGCCACAGTTCTAATTGGGGACAGAGAAATGAGTTTGATGTGGTAACTTCTTTATAGAAACTCAACCCCATGGACAAGAAGGGAATGAATGAGGAAGAACACACTGAAGCTTTTAATTAAACTTAAATTACTCATTTGATGAGTTCTTTACAATGGTAAGCCTTGTAGACATGTCCACAAAAATTAGTTAAGGGAGGAGGTAGATTCGCTGTGTCACACTACTGAAATTCTTTTTTCAGTTTTCGGGCTTGTACAAAATTTTATGTATGGTGAGGATTTTAGCTCTCAAAATTTGAAGCTGAATTTCGTACGCTTGTTGAGTATGATGCCGAGTCTAGTGAAGTTAATGCTTTGCAATTTTGTAAAATCTAAGCATGGATATGATATAACTTTTCACACAATAAATAAATAAATTGTTCTGATGATTAGTAGTAAGATTGTAGTTTCAAATTCTAACTGTTCGTAGCATTATTTGTTTCTTGGTCAGAATTTATGTAAGAGTCTCACCAAATATTAAAAGTATAAGATATTGATCTTGTTTCCTTATTATTGTATCTCTTTATCATGTAAATAAGAATATTCAGGTTCTAAACATCTTCTAAGATGCTTTCTTATTTTCTCGTTGTAGTTTAGGATTGTTCACTGTATTTTCCTATTTCATCATGACTTGTTTCTTAATTAGTTTGATTATAATTGTTAAAAGGATTAATTACAAAATAGGGAATGTAAACCGAGATGAAATGTAATGAATTCTATTTGTTCTGTTCAAAACGTAGGTATTCTTATTTATAACGAAGAAAATATATATTATAATATAATCAATATATTATTTGATAAAATATTGCATTATAACAATTAAATTATATTCTAATTTTCTTCTTAAGACAAGACAATTATCACGAGGAACTTGGTGAGTATTTTTTTTAGGTTGTTGACTATGACAAAATAAATAATGCGAAAAATAATAAATACTTTTGGAATTGACTTTCCCTTTGTTATAGTGATAATCAATCTTCAAGAGGCTTTGTTCTTTTGAAATCACATTTTCCTTGTGGCGACAAAATTCCTCTTAGTATGATACTTTGATGTTTAAGTCAGTTTAGTGTTTGAGTGAATGGTAGTTTTGGAATACTAATTTCATTATCTTTGTTTGAGTGAATGGTAGTTTTGGAATACTAATTTCATTATCTTTGAAAAAATTGCATTTGTTTCTCTTTTAGTATAGAGATTAAAAGGGTGACAAAATAAGTAAAAGAGAATGATACAATTTCCAAAGTTGGTAAGAGAGAAATTGAAATGAAATATAAAGTTTGTGTGTAATAGTTGCACATGAATATTGCTATTTACATGGTAAAGAGAAAAAATAATAAGAAAAAAAAATCAATGTCTTATACTAAAACATATTTGGTAAGATATTTTTTTTCTATTATATTACATCTCTAATAATAATTAAAATAATAATTAAGGATTAGTGATGTTCTTGCTGTGACGTTGTGTTCTATTATATTACATCTTTAATCAAAATTACATAATAATTAAAGATTAGTGATGTTATGTTTCTGTATTTTGATTTCACTTTGTAATCTTTGTTCCGAAATTGATTGACACTATATTTTTTGTTCGATTTTTCATATAATTGCTTGTGACCATTTAAATTTTTTTTGTTATAGCAATTTTGTTTATTGTTCTAATCGAGAATAAATAAGAGTCTTTTAAAGTGGAGAATCTAGGTTGAGATGAAGTGAATATCTTATATAAAGGATTATCAAGATTTAATGATAGTAAGTCAATTAGTGATTAAAAAAACTTTCTAAAGTCAAAGTGAATAAGATTTCAAATTTTTTGAGTAAAAATAAATAAAGATATTAAGTGAGTCATAAATACTCTATGATAATATTTACATAAAATATAAGTAATTGTTTTGGTTACAAGAGTGTTCCAATTTTCGTATTATTTTCTTGTATTAACATGAAAATCAGTTAGTACAAAAGTAAAAAAAAGAAAAGTATGATCACTCAAATTAGAAGCAACTACTTTCTTCCTACGATCCAATTAGAGTTAGCACATAAGTAAGTAATTGAAACATTATGGCATTGGACAGTCACACATTAGAGAACATAGGTGTTGACACGTGTACGTGTGGATTTGAAAGGTGTAATCATAAATTATAAACACACACCACACCATATACCCACCTTTTTATGGTTTATTTTTACATGAAATTAAACCAAACAGCTCCATCGTTCTTTTCTTCCCTCCCTATTATCTCCACCACCGCCGCGCCGAGGTTCGCCTCCGCCAACAGCCGTGACGGCACCTTCACCACGCCGAGATTCACCAGATTTTTTATCGTTGATTCATTCTCATACGAACAACGCTTTTTCCGAAGAACCATTGTATAGCTCACGTAAGCACCCATAGTAGCCTCTTCATTGCCTTTTCCGAAGAACCACGAAGCTTCAACTTCAAACTCTAACTCTTTTGAAGCCATCAAACCAGCAACTGTACGCACGGCATAAAATCCCTTCCACGCCAATGCTTATTTTACTTCTTAATTTCGTTCGACAACCTTAAAGATAGATTCTTTTTTCAATTTTGGGAGAAGGGGTGTTTTGATTTTGTGGAATATCTTTGTATTTCTGATTCTCCTTCATGCCATGAATATATCCCACAAGCAACACTTCCATTAGGTTAGAGGGTCAATGCTTCTACTCCACATGGCATACCCAAGCTCATGACTTTCTCGTTTTTCACCGCTTTTCAAGCCTTCAATTATCGTACTATTACTCAGCTACGACAACTCTCTGACAAAGGGTTAATCATAACAACACCTGATTCTTGGTTTGTCAAGATAGTTTCTACCCTCTTTCTGTGCTCTAGCACTTTTGATGATGGGTTTTTGGATTATTTCCGTAAGCACTTAACTCCTTCTCATGTCTCAGAGGTTGTTAGAAGGCTTAACAACCCCAACTTGGGTTTCATGTTCTATCAGTTTACAAGAGAAAGGTTGAGTATGGCGCATTCATTTTGGACTTATAATATGCTTTTGAGGTC
>Ga0123341_1000502_pt1 | contig 23996 bp, 21 predicted proteins | sample Turbeapinknodule_FD_89959 | JGI IMG/M metagenome (GOLD analysis project Ga0123341, IMG submission 89959) | Root nodule microbial communities of legume samples collected from Mexico - Turtle bean Mexico pink nodule | ecosystem: Host-associated > Plants > Roots > Nodule | place: Mexico: Nepantla...
GAAAGAAAGATTCACTATATTTTATGAGCTGAATTTAATTTTCATTTGAATTAGTCCGATTCTAATTAATATAATTTAAATAACATAATATTTATACTGATAGATTTTTTTAGAGTTATATGTAATGTCTACTTTAATTTAATACTTTTGAAATGTTTTACTTAACTATATAAAATGCAGAAATCTATTTATTTTATTGATACATCAAATATCTCCAAATTTGAAGTTTAGTCATCAATTTAGTTATAAGTATCAGATTCAAGTTCCATTGGAATAAAAGAAAAGAGCAGTCAAATGCAAATGAAATGTTAGGGTAAATAAGATATTAATGTTAGAAAAGTTTTAAGACAATGAGTTGTCTAATAAAACAAAAAAAAATTGTTAGGAAGAAAGGAGAAGAATAAAAGCAAAACAGTAAAAATAAGAGCATGATAATATAATATAATTTCCCTCTAAATCAAGTAAACAAATTGTCAATATTGTATCCATCAGTAGCTGTCAGAAGAATGGAATTTATATATTTATATTGCCTATACCCTCAATAGAATAATCAATATCAGTTGGTGGATCATATTATTATAAATGCAATTTTATTAAATACTTGCATTCAACAAATAACATTTACTACAAGTGACTGACTGCATCATAAAAAGATGTACTGGATAAATTTTTCAATAGTTTTTGAAGTAAAGGTTTCATAACTTACATATTTAATGCTGAAAGTAAATGCTTCCTTCCAGAGAATAACCACAGAGCAGTTTTTTTATTAGAAATATAATTAATTATTACGTTAGAATTAATAAATAGGCTTATAAATAAGAAGGAATAAAATTTCCTTAAAAATACTATTATATAGGAACAGAATAGTACTTCTATAAAATGGTAAGCTTTTTTTTCTTGATCATTAAGTATCTCGTGCAAAATGTTGGTTTTAAACTTTTTTTTATTATATAATATTAAATGTAAAGTAAATAAGGAAAATAGTATTTTTTTCATAATTAATAAGCAAAATATTTTTTTTAAGAAGTCAGAATCATTTAGATGGTAAAATATTAATTAAAAATGTAAAATTAATATTAAGCCTGTACAAGTTTTTACACATTTGAACATTTGAACCGAGCACGAGGAGAACATCATCAGTATTTACAACATTTGAACATAGCATGAGGAACAATCAACAGATAAGCTAATAACTTAAATAGAAGACAACAGGTTCTCCTTTATTCTCAATGCAAATGCGGGATGGAATAAACAGCACAATGGTAAAGCTGTTCAATTCATTGCATCTTCCTAACTAAACTCCGTAAATTATCCTGACATACAACTTTTAAACCGAAAGAAGTAATACAAACAGCTAAAAATCTAAATTTACATTTAGTAAGTTCAAATTCATTACAAAACCAAAGATGAAGAAAAAATACCATATATATAAAAAAAAACCGATGATTTCTACCACAGCTATCAACTTCTGTAATAGTAGTTTCTAGCCCCCAATTATCTCAATTTAATCTGAATATTATGATTGCACAGCTTTACTTTGTTTGTTACAAGCAGGGGTCTTGAACTCCTGACATTTGCATGTTGATGTAGCCTCAATTGGCATCACTCTGTCAGTGGATGACTCCATTGGAAACAAAGGTTTATTACCAACATGATTACCAGCATTCATTTCAGTCAACGGAACACTTCTAGCTCTCACACCTTCCTTTGTCTGTGTCCTATCTTTGGAAGTGCAAATGCTTAAGGGTAACTTCTTTAATTTCACCCTTCCTCTCTTCTTACCTACAGAAGACAAATCTTCTGAATTTTTCTCCTTTGACTGACTTGACTCTGCTTCCCCATTATCTATTACCACCATTTGGTTAGATCTATCATATCTGAATCCCTTCTTATCTTCCTTGCTTGAACACACTTCTTGAAGGGAACCTTCAAAACCAACCTTACCCACGGTTCCGTGCCCATTGTTCAAAGATAAGAAATCCTGTCCAGTTACCATATGGGAATTAGAAACCGGAGTCATTTCAAAACTCGAAAAGTTCTTAGGCTTTTTGTATTTCCTGCCTTTTGAGTCTGAATTTGGAGAATTCTTTGAGATTCTCGGAGAACTGTTCATGGCCCGATGCAACTTCTGGGCCAATTCTTCATCTGTCCCACAATTTTCAATTTGTTGGTATTTTTTGTACAATAAATGAACTGGGAGATGCTTCTTGAGCTTGTTTTTCTTCGGATTTCTTTCCTTGCCACTCATTGCCTCTTCAGAGAAAGAGGCAATCAAATCTAAAGCTCTCTTGGCAGCTGCAACTGCTTTTGCAGCAATCTCGGCCTTTTCCTCAGCTGCAGCTCTTGCAGCCTTTGCAGCTTTCACTGCAGCCACTGCTTCAGCCTTTGAAGCCTCCACAACCTCCTCGGGGCTAAGGTTAGGGTTAGTGGGATGAGAACTCAACAAATTCTTAAGCCTGGCTTCAAATTCAACGGAATAGGAAGACGGTGAAGAGGAAACAGCCTCAGAAACTGTAACACAAGAAGTAACAACAAGTGATGGAGATGCTGCAGCATCACCATCTGAGCTCTGTTTTTTCAATCCAGCAAGAAGACGCTTACGAGGAGGCAAAAGAACATCAGCATCCAAGTGATTGACATCACACACATTCTCCATACTCCTCTGGTAAAATTTAATTCAATTCTCCTCAGAAAACAATGTACAAATCTTCACAAGCATTCCAAATCCATTCAGAATCAAATGATTTCCTCTTATGTCTCGATCTAACTTTCAAATCCAACTCACATCAGCAATCAAAAGAAGAATTAAAAAAAAAACTACAAGATTCTCAACAAACCCTACAAGAGCCTAGCTAAGATGGTGGGGCTTTGGAAATGAAAATTCAAATCATCACCATCATAATTTTCTATTCCAGCGATTCAGTTCCTAACCAGGAAAAAAAAACCAAAATCAAAATCTAGCACAATCGATTCAACTTGTCTGAATTATGAAAACGGAAAACAGAACAACAAAAGAAAAAGCCGTTAATAAATGGCACGTGGATTCTGCAAATAGCAAAAGCAATTAGAATTGAGAGGAGAGATATATTGAAAGCAGCAAGGTCAGCAGAGTTTGGTATTCATGCACATACATACATTTAATTCTAAACGTCTATACGTTTCCGATTAAATTGAGAAAACAAATGAATCAAGACTTGAATCCGGATTAAACCAATTACAAGGAATCTGTCAGAATTCAACGAGATTGAGGATCGAATTTGGAAACGTGGAGAAACAAAGAAGGAGGTCCACAAGTACCTGATCCTATGGAGCACTCCAGAGAAAATGGCGACGTGTGAATTAGGGTTTTGGCGAAGATAAAAAAGAATAGGTGGTGAGGACGGTGGCGAAGGCGTTGGGGAAGAAAATCCAGAAGCTGAGCTAGCAAAAATAAAACCGAAGATTTTTCATTTTTGATTTTTATTTCTATTGTTAGTTTGGTGTTTGCATTTATTTTTTAATTTTTACTAGAAATGTGAGAAAGTGAAAGAATTTGGACGAGTTCTGTTTTCACACAGAAGCACGCAAGCCAACACACGCCAATCACTCACAACTACGTCAGATTCAATATCATAACTCCATCCTCGATTTTTTTTTCTCCGTTTTTCAATAACTGTAACTAATTTTTCTACCTTACTTCCGAACTACCATACTGTCTACTTCTCTCTTTCAAATGCATTTACTTTTTCTATTGTTACTTTTAATTTGTACATTAATTAATTTTGAATTAATGAAGAAATTTATATATTTTTCTTTCTATTTCTCATATAATAAATATGTTCAAACAAAATATAATCTGATTTAAAATGGTTAGGATTGTCTTTTTTTTTTACTTAATAATATTATGTATGTGAAATGCAACTCCCAGTAAAAAAAAATGAGAATTGAGAATATATAATTAAGAAAGCGAGAATAGATGCTTTGCCCCCCACTTCTTTTAGCAAAAGAAATAGTTTATAAGAAAATAAAATTTATAAAAAATCAACTTTAGAATGGAACCAAATTCTGAATTATTATAAGCACCATTCATGCTCCAAGACTAAGCACCATGGACCATTTGAGCTAGTCACATTGAATACTCTTTTTACAATTTCACTATTGCGATTTCTTTCTTCTTTCTTGTTTTCCTTACTCATTCCTTTCCCTTTTCCACACAAGTCTAGTTAAGAATTCTTTCAAATATATTGACACCACTTAACCAAACATCACCAAACACCTACTATATCACATTCTTCCAAGAATCACCTTTCTCCACCAAGTACATCATATAACTTGCAATCTTCCTTCAAGAAACACCCAAGATCCATCTTATAAGTCAAACTATATCCACAAATACCTCAAAGTGTCACTTTTCAGAGCATATGACTTTTGCAAACTTACCTTAAATTTCTTTGGAAAAATTCATCAATAACCTTTCAATAATTTTATGTAATCATTCCAATCCAACTTAGGTTAATTCATTATACCTTCCTCAAACTCAAACTCATGGGTCTCAAATCCAATTCAAAATATAAAAAAAAATATTCAAGAAATATTTAAGAAAAGTTCTTTTAAGAAAAAACTTTCTATTTTTTCTTCTTTTCACTTTTGAATTTGTTTTAAATGATTCTTATTAAGAAATGTACTTTAAGCTTAAGTCAATTTTATAAAATCGATTTATAAGGTGATGTTTTATATATTATAAAATGTTTTTATCTCGAGATGTGGTACCTTCAACCTATTTTGTCACGCCGAAATTCTCTAACTCATGTGTGAAACTATACATTTACGAATTTATGAATGATTCAATAATGGATGATCTGATAAGCTCAACAAACTTTCGTTTGGATAAATATTAAATAATTTTGTTACCATATTAAAGAGTGAATTTTAAGTCTAATTCAATCTTATTATAAAATATATTTGTCTCTAGTTGATGTGAGATTTCAAACAATTTTCTCTTATATAAATTACAACCTTAATTCGCATAAAAAAAAGTTATAAATAATATTTTTAAATGTCTCAAACTACCACTAAATTATCATACATGATATAGACACATTATTGTAATTATATTGTATTCGGTTATATTTTTTTGTAAGTTTCACTTCATATATATTTTGATGCAGTTATAGTTTTTAAAATGTTTATTTATTTAACTCTCACTTATTAAAATAATGTTTGTAACATGTTGTGTAAAATCATAATCTAAATAACTCCAAAGGTCAATGTTAAATAAAACCATCTCAATTAACTTGATGAACCATGGTGCGAAGGCTTTTATAATCAAATAATTTGAAAATTAAATCTTTGTGGAAACTTCAAACAAGGTTTGACTCACATGATGTTAATCATGAATATTTTATCATTAAATTTGATTATTTGAAAAGTAAGCGTGATAATTAAAATTCTGTTGATAATTTTGTATTATAATTACTTGATTTTTTTTATCAGCCTTTTGTATTACTTGATAGTAAAGGTGCTGTCACTAGATTTCCAGAGGAAGTTGATACGATTTGACTGTCCCACGCAAAATCATCAGCGGGTGATATTATCATAACCTCAACGTATATAAAGTACGCACCTTCCTGCAGGTTCAAACCGCCATTCAGTGCAGAATTCGAAAATAGCAAGACGTTTTCCCCGATCAAACGTCACCGTTCGATCAGAAACCCTAGGAGCCGGTGAAGCGATCGAACATGCATGTTCATCGTAATCGTAGCGGCAGAGCATGATGGCCAGCATAAAGCCTTTGCCGGAGACAGTGCGCAGCTCACTTCGTTCTGGCATTTTCCTGTTCGACTTCACGCGCGTCGTGGAGGAACTGGTTTTCAATAGCCTCGATGCTCGTGCCACAAAGGTATCACTCGAGAGAGAAGTGAAAAGTGCATTAGCTTCGAGAATTCGGGGTATACCGATTGAGCTGTGTTTTTTTTTCAGGTATCAGTGTTTGTTAGTATTGGGAAATGCTGTTTGAAAGTAGTTGATGATGGTAAATTTTTATTCGTTTTATTTACAGAAATGAACGTCTGTTTATTTATCGTGCTCAAAATTCGGAGCTACTTGGCACTTTTAGGTTTCGCTATATCTTTATGGCTTCGATAAATGTGTTTGTAGGAAGTGGAATTACTCGAGATGGACTTGAGTTGGTGGGAGAAAGATATGGTATGCATTTCTTTGTTTTCTTTTTCTTTCTTTGATGTGCCTGCATGCTCCATTTTTTGGTGGTCGTTTCCTGAACGCAGAACTATCATTATATGTCTTTAAGTTCATTAAAAGTAAAAAAGAAATGTTGTGATTAGAAGGCCGCCAATAGATATTTTATTGTTTTAAGATTTTCCTGGTTATAATGCTTAGTTTACTTATAAGATAAAATCTTCTATATGTATTGACCTTGCCGGTTGTTTACTCAATTTTCTTTTGTGGAGTTTATTGTAGGTTGTTAAATTATTTAATTTCCATATTCTTGTAGTTTGTATATGCAGCTTTCCTTGCGATCAGTGTTGGGAAATTTGTATTAAAAGGAGTTTTTGGTTATTCGATTCTAAAATATTAGTTAATAAAAGTAACTAGAGTAATCAGACCATTGTAGTCTGTTGCAATGTATCACAAGATCCAAGAAGCTATGATGAGTGACTTTTGTTAGGTTATATTACATGCAAAGGAAAAGAGGAGCCTTCTTTTTATTCTTCCATGAATTTGAGTTTCCTTGCTGCCTCTGATAATGTTATGTATGTATACTGAACAAGCAGCAACATCAAAATTTCTTAATTTGGTTGACCTCAATGTTACGAGTGAGAATTTCGGTTTCCGTGGGGAGGCTTTGGCTTCCATTTCTGATGTCTCTGTGCTGGAAATTGTGACAAGAACACATGGAAGGCCAAATGGATATCAAAAAGTTTTGAAGGTGGGCAGAACGTCCCATGCTTTATTCTGGGAAACATGAATTATATTATAGCTGCCATTGATGTAAGTTTTGTTTAAGTTTACGTTTCTAAATTGACTGCAGGGGTGCAAGTGTTTATATCTCGGCATTGATGATGATAGAAAGGAAGTGGGTACCACAGGTAGTAATTGTGGTGAATCTGACAGTTGCTTTTTTCCTTGCATGTCCGAGAATGAAACTAATACTTGGATGGCTTTCTTTTTCCCGAAATTTGATGGGTTCTTACATGATAGGATTTAGAGTCGTGAAAATCCTTTTATTTCCAGTGATTCCTTTTTGTCTTTTCATTTTCAATGCAAGCTAATTAAGATCTGAGATTATTATTCTATGGTTTATAGCTCTCTCATTTTTCTTTTGGTTCTTATATATGTACATGTATACGATTTTTATCCTTTAGCAGATATTTCCATAAATTTCCTGCTTTTCATGGTTAGTTGGTGGAGGTATATTAGCTTTACTTAATGCTATTTGCAGCTTTTATTTAGCTAGGGTTTATGGGATTCTTCAATCTTCCTTCACTTCCTCTTTTCTTTCACAAAAGATAGTTGCCATTTTGAATTCTGAGCTAAATTTTATATTCAATTGTTTATCATGTAGTCTTTTGTAGTTGGTTGGTTGATAATGCATGTTTTGACTGGTTGATATTGCTACTAATCATAACTTTGGAGCCATGCTCAAGATCTATGAATCATAGGCTTCGACATCCACTCTAGATGTCCAGCCTGGCCAAAGACTCCAACATGATTAATTTCCAAAATATAGGACACTAGGACATTGCATTGACACACACACACACATTGCTGAGATTGCAGTTTTATTTGTTAAGTCTCATCCATTGAATGGAATGGTTGTTAATTAGGACGGTGGATTGCCACTGTAGTGAAATCTTCTACTTGGTGATTGCTTGTTTAGACAAATTTTAATCTGTCTTAGTCCCTCCACTTGAAAATAATCTTTCCCATTGTTCGTATTTAAGTTGTTTGCTCTTATAATTTATCACCGAGAAATCTTCAGTTTCTGCCCATATGCACTACATTTATCTGGATAGAAAGTTTTTTCTTGATGATGATTTTTTTTCTGATCCTTCTAGCACAATGATTTGATTGCTAATTGAGGCCTTGTATCTTTTAGTTGTTGTCCGTGATTTATTTTACAATCAACCAGTTCGGAGAAAATGCATACTGTCCAGGTTCTTCTTCTCTTGTCCTACCACACAAGTGATATGTATTCTGAAGTTGTAGTTACCTTGTATGAACTCTATGACTATGTTTCAAATTTTTTGGATTGACGTGAATTCCATCTCTAAATTGGAAGTCCCAATAAGGTACTGCAATCAATCAAGAAATGTGTAATGCGGCTTGCACTTGTGCGTCCAAATATTTCCTTCAAAGTTGTTGATATTGAAAGGTATATTATATCCATTCAAAACAATTTTCATCTTCTTTTCTTTGGTTGACTAACATTCTCTTATACCTTACATTTAGAGAGGATGAACTGTTCTGCACACATTCTGCTTCTTCTCCTCTGTCACTTGTAACCAGTGGCTTTGGGGTAGAGGTCACAAGCTCTCTTCATTATTTAGAAGTTGAAAATGATATCATAAAGCTCTCTGGATATATATCCAATCCTTGCAATACTTTAAATATGAAGGTGATTCATGTTTCTAATATAAAAAGGCAATTGTCTATTTCATGTTACCCTTGCGTGTAGATTCTTTCTGGGTCATCTCCCTTAAATTTTGATGCATTTTTGCAGGTCCTGCAGTATGTCTGTATCCATGTGACTATACCGTTTTTAATTGTGTATGATTGGCAGAGTGGACTTGTTGATGTCTGAAAAGAATCAAATGCTTTAAACATTTTTACTGTTGACCTTAACATGTTAAGATGTTAACTCGCAATTTGTTTGCAAAGGCCCAATTCATAAGCTTCTGAATCAACTGGCTATCAGGTTTGAACATCTGAAATCATGGAATACTGATAATGAGTTCCGAAACAAGAAGAGAAGCAGGTGTCAGACGGGTCCAGCTTATCTCTTGAATTTAACTTGCCCCCGATCTATGTATGATTTGGCCTTTGAGCCATCAAAAACGTATGTTAAATTCAAGGTAAGCTTTTCTTAGCTTACCTTTTCGTGTCTCATTTTATCTTGTTAGTACTTCAATGCGGTGAGAATGCATTCTTGTTTCCATAAATGATTTTTGTAGGGTTCTAGTAGTTTCTTGCTTTTATATTATACTTCATGTACTTTGGGTGGTGTAAATTAACTCCACCAAGGAACAATGACCAGAAGGTTTGAACTTTCTTTTTCCCATATTTGAATTTTGCTATGAATTCTTTTATCACAACCATGCACGCTGCATAAATGTGATTGTCTCTTTTTCCCACACATTTTAAGGATTGGACACCTATTCTAAATTTCATTGAGAAGGTCATCAAACAATTCTGGGAGGAAAACATAGCTTCTGGTATACCCTCTCACTGCATCATATTGATATATAGTTCAATGAATTACTAATTTTAATGATTCTATTATTTGAGATTCTTGCAGTAGAGCCCATCATTCAAGCTGCATACATGGTAGAAGATCAACAAGAGAAAGCATATGTCAACATCATTTCAGACGAATCAGGTAAAGTTTGTAATTTTCATCATCAAATAGTTTCTTTTACAGTTGCAGTAATTTAGTCTGATCATTTTTAACCATTCACATTTGTGGTTTTGTCTTCATCTTATATATTTTTTAAGATAAAATAAGGTCCTTATTTTGCAGAAAAACATTGCTTTAATGATTTATATGCTACAATGGTTTGCTTTCTCTTTTAACCTTTGAAGATTGTTGCCATACATCTTTGATGCAGATATATCAAAGTTTAGAAACCAAAATCGTAAGGATTGCCTAGATCTATTCTTTTCTACTTCGGACAAGCTAATTGAAGGTAACTATCATCAATCTAACAGGGAAGATGTTAGAACCTCCATTGGTTACATGGAGGCCGCGATGTTCAAAGAGAAACAAAGTATTGGAGACTCTCTTTTTCAGACTGGTTATTCTGGCAACTTATTGGATGATGATTCACATGCCAAGTGCATATCCACTGTGACAAGAAGGCCAAACGGTTTGCTGATGCGTGATAGCAGCAGTTCATTGAAAGGAGATAACCTTTTTTATGATGAAATACCAGCTATAGAAAGTTTAAATGATTGTGTACCTTTTCATGCACCGAGTTCTTCACATGGAAGAAAATTCCATAAAGAAGCTGATGTGAACAGTGAAACATTTCAAGATGATTTACATTTTAACTGCAATGAGTACAGTTATGATGTAAATATTAATGGGGATTTGCAGAAATCTTTTCTAAAGGGATGCTCTACTCTAGGAAGTATCCTGCACAAGAAAGATTTCTTTGTAAAAAATGATGGATATGAAATCCAAACTGATAGCTTTTGTAGCAAGCGGAATACAGGGGAGGATTGTATAAGTGGTAAGGATTTAAATGATGTACCTTTTGATGAACCAAGTTCTTCACATGGAAGAAAATTCCATAAAGGAGCCGATGTGATCAGTGAATCATTTCAAGATGATTTACACTATAACTACGATGGGTACAGTTATGATGTAGATATTAATGGGGATTTGCAGAAACCTTTTATAAGGGGATGCTCTACACTAGGAAGTATCCTGCCTAAGAAAGATTTATCTGTAAATGATAAATATGAACTCCAAACTGATAGCTTTTGTAGCAAGAAGAATACTGGGGAGGATTATAGAAGTGGTAAGGATTTATATGTCCATCCCTATCCGGAAGTAAAAAAAAAATTAAAGATGTCAAAAAATTCCGATTTTCTTGAAAGAGAATTGGCTGAAGAAAACTGTCTCCCTTCAGATTTATGCTACTCAGCATCAAGAATAGGAAGCTCTGAGTCAGATGATCTGTCATCCAATTTTGAATGCCATCCTCTCTACCCAAAATCCTCATCCCAAGCACATGCACTGGGTTTTTATCGTACAACTGATATTAAAGATGATCTTGGAGGAGAATCTAGATGCTTTAAATGGGTCCATCATAAAAAACGTTTAGATGAAAGAGAAAATGAGTTCAATTTCAGCTACAATATGTCATGGAATACCAACCAGCATCACTCTGCATCAAGTTATGCAAATATTGGATTTAATTTTGATGTTGCTGGTGATTCTGGTGAAATATTCAACAAACGAGTTGACTGCCCTGATTTTAGTGACATATATTCTACAAAAAGGTCAGATATGTTAAACAAGGAGCTAGACTGGCTGTTGCCAAAGTCATGTTTTAAAAGCTGCAAGAGGCCTAACAAGAACAAAGGCAAAACAGATCAATTTAGAAATTCAATTTTGGAAGGAAATCATGAAAGATCTAGAAGAAGCATTTCAGCTCCTCCTTTTTATAGAAGCAAAAGGAGGTTTTTCTCTTTAAATCATCCTTCAGAAATAAAAGCCAAAAGACAGATTGACCGAGTGTATAACCCTGCTTTCAATCATGGAGGTTTTTCATTTTCTTCCTTTTATTTTTCTCCTTTGTTCCCTTTTATTATGTAGCAACATTTCCGAATAGCACAAATTGGAACCAATGCTTTTGAATATGCAGAAGCTAGTAATTCTAAATATCATCAACAGCCTCCTGTTGCTCATCACCAAAGCACTAAAGATCTCTTATTACAAGAATTCAAGTAGGATGATATTTTATTTCATAAAAGCTGCTTAAATGTTGGGAATAAATTCATACTGACCCTTGTGGTTTTGCACTGATTCTAGAATCAATGTGAAACAAACTTCAGAGGTTCTGGGTGCTATGCAGGTTAATGACATAACAGAGATTGAAGAACTTGAGAGTTTCAACATTCAAAACAGTGCTCCAATTGGGGGTAAGTTCAATGTGTTGGTAAAACTGATGTCTGATATGACAAGATGAGCTCCTTTGAAGTACCTTGGTTATGGCTCAGAATCATATATTCAGATTGCCGAACCTTTTCTTTGTAGCATGTTTGTCTTTACAGATTATTTTGAGCTACTTATTTAATTCTAAAATTTTTAGTTTTGTTACAATTAATTTCTTGAGGCTATGTAAAGCTGGATGTGTTTAGTATTTTCTGCCCAAATCAAAAGGCCAATAAATATGGAAGTTTTGTTTTACTTGCATCGTCTTCTACATAAAAAATGTTAATTGTTATTTATTTGGGTTATGCTTGAAATTTATTTATGTTTATATGATCAACAATTGAATATTTTCATGCTTGCTATTTCTTTCATATTAATACAATCAATCAATAGTTGAATTCAGTGGTTAACCTTCTATTAAACCCTTACTATCTGGTATTTCAGAATTGTGCTCTAAGGATGTGCAAGATTCCATAGATTTTGGGACTAAGTGGAGGAATTGCTCACCTAATATTACAGTTATGTTGTCAATATTTTAGAGGCCTATGATGTTACATAGACGACAATTATTCGTATGGAGGATGTCTATTTGATCTGACTATTATTATGACCTTTGCACAGAAGAATGATAAACCGGCTAATATTGAATGTCGAAACAATATACTTGACATTTCTTCTGGATTCTTGCATCTTGCTGGAGATTCATTGATTCCTGAAACTATCAGTAAGAAATGTCTTGAGGATTCTAAAGTTTTGCATCAGGTGGATAAAAAATTCATTCCAGTTGTGGCTGGCAGAACCCTTGCTGTTATTGATCAGGTTTGTCTATTGCATATTATAGCAGTATGGTTGAATTTCATTTTTAGGTGCACTGAGTCCTTTATGAAACGATGCTAAACTGATGATAACAATAGTACAATAGCTTCTGTGACTTGAAATGTCAATAGCCAGGAGCTCTATTAGAAATCATGCAATTCCTTGTATCTGAAAGTTTGTCTGCTTGTCATCCTGCAAACTGGCAAATATACTTTTACTCGGGAACACTAGTTATATTTTCCTACATGTATACAATTTCATCTTGACACAATAAACCAGTGTTCCTATATTTATTTTGCAACATTGCAAGAGAATACTCTTCTTGAGTATCTCTTTATAAGTGTATATCATTGTATCTAGGTTGGTTAGTTACGGATGACAATGTTAGAAAGTTCTAACAGCTGTTGGACAGTTACAACAAACTCTTAGTCCTTACTATTTAACACATTCACACTGCATGTTTAGTTTATCTGCATTTTTTCCTTGGGGTGTAAAGAAGGGTGATGGTTTGATGAGCCATGAGGAAGACCAAACTTAGGTAGCTTAGGGATTTCCCTTGTGCCTATATGTGCCACCATTACAGACAGTTTCATCATTTTTAAGCCCAAAGATTGGAGGACAAGATATACCTAGGAGAAACAGATATTTTAATAGAATTCAATCCGGGTAACCTGTATTGCTCAAAGCACGTAACCCACAACTATTTATTAAACTCTGAATTACCGTATCCTTTCAAACAGGTATACTCACTTTAGCACTACACAACTATCTCTCCTCAACATCCTTTTCCTCTTCTATATAGACCCATTGCTCCTCTCTCTCTTAATGCATTATGTTGGACCTCTCAGCTTGACTTTAGTTCATTACTATAAATAATAAATAAAGCTTCAGAAATGCCTGCTAACAGATATAATAAATGCACATTTTTCTAATCAGTAAGAACCCAAGGAGGAAATTTGGGGTAACTTTAATAGTAGTACTCCTTTTACAGCATGCAGCAGATGAAAGAATCAGACTGGAAGACTTGCGTCAAAAGGTAAACTTGTTCATACTGAGTCTATCACAAATATTCTCCAGTGTTACTCATGAAACTAGTCAAATACTTAGGTATTGTCAGGAGAAGCAAAAACAGTAACCTATCTACATGCTGAACTGGAACTGGTATGCACCCTATGAATTAGAGAATTTGATGTCAACATTGATTATGACATTTTTCCAAATCTTAAAATTCTTACTCTGCTAGTAAGATGCATGATACAGGTACTGCCAGAGATTGGTTATCAACTACTTCATAGTTATAGCGAACAGATTAAAGATTGGGGCTGGATCTGCAACATTCATGCTAAAAATTCGGAGTCCTTTAGAAGGTATACCTCTCTTGCTTCCCTTTAGAGTTTGTATATTTACCTTGACCAAGGTTGTTAGTAGATAATCTATGTTACAGCATATTTATTGTTCATGGCTTGCATCATATAAGATTTCTCTTCCTACCAATTAAACCATTGTTTGGGTTCAAAATTGAACAATAGAATAATTTGTTAGGTCTAAAAACTTCCAATTTTTTATTCATGTTTTATTAATTTATAATTTTGATTGCCTTTGCAGGAATTTGGATATTATAAAAAGACAACAAACGACAATCACACTTATTGCGGTCAACACTTGTTTCTTTTTTCCCCTTCAATTTTTCTTTTTACTAGCAGAAAATTTTAAAATTTTAATTTTTTTATTTAGTTTTGAATTTTAAATGCATGTTTTGCATATTACTGATTTTAATAACAACTTGTAGGTACCGTGTATTTTAGGGGTCAAATTAAATGATGTTGATCTTTTAGAATTTCTTCAGCAGGTTATAAGCATCCTGATCAAATTCCTTTCTAAGTCGTCTCCGTAATAGTCAGACATTTTATTCTTTTCTAACTTCCAATATATCATTACCTTTCCAGCTTGCTGACACTGATGGATCGTCAACAATGCCACCCTCTGTCATACGAGTGTTAAATTCGAAGGCATGCAGAGGTGCGTAACCGTATTAACCCCTGCAATACATGCTCAGGAGTTTGGAAAGTCTTCTTGTGCTTGCATGTTTCCTTATACAAATCTAGGCTCATTTCTGCAGTTAAGTAAATTAAGCTCTGTACATAATTATGTGCAAAAGCTGTATTGATACGTTTATTTTATCTCCCTGTTCGTGGGAAACGTCTTCCTATTTTCTGAAATTAGGACATTGTTCCTTCATTTAGCATGCAATGAAACTCCCATCTGTTCCTCTCATCTTGTAAGGGAATATTGCAGTCATCGGTAATATTCCTTTAATTTTATCAATAATGCTCGTTTTTGAAGGTGCAATTATGTTTGGGGATTCATTGCTACCATCAGAATGTTCCCTTCTAGTTGAAGAGCTAAAGCATACATCGCTTTGTTTCCAAGTAAGAGATATACGTTTCCACGTTTGTGTATCTAAGACAGGAAAGGCAGTGTTCATGACAAATTTGGAATTTTCTGTTCAGTGTGCTCATGGGCGACCAACAACTGTTCCTCTAGTTAACTTGGAGGCACTGCATAATCAGATAGCCAAGCTTCGACTGATGAACGAGTCTTCAAGTGACGAATGGCATGGATTACATAAACATAAAGTATGCGTTGAACGTGTAGTACAGCGTTTAAATCCTGCTAGTGGAACTTGAGTCTATGGAAGATTAGTTTGACAGAATTCATAATACCCTTCAAAACCATTCTTTTGTAATTTAGTGTACAGAAAACATCGAGGAAATAAAAAATAATGAGGCAATAGTGTTACAGTGCTTATATAGATATTACTGGATAACACCATTTCCAATTAATCTTGTGTTCATGGTTGGATTTGATCAAGTTTTACATTAATAATAGATTGAATTTGAACGCAAATTGATATGTTCATTTATAAAATTTTCACTCTCTGTATATGTGAAACTAAAAATCAATCCATAATTTATCTTAATGTTACAGAAATCCAGAATGAAAGGTATACTAAAATAACTTCGGCATATGGCCTCTATCTTGTTGTAGCTACACTTTTTTGGTCAAACAAGAGACTCCCAAGGGAAATATACTTGTCCTTGGAACGTCTTATGTCATGCTACAAAAGTTTTCCGAGTTTTTTACTAAGCCAGTTGGAAAAGTGGGGTCAATGAGGCTTGTATTGTTCTCGTCGGTCGACATTCGGTTGGACTGAATGCAGAGTTCTGCTTCTAGTCTATCATCTTGGTGCACTGGAACAATGCTCTACTAGGAAGGGGCTTTATCTGTTTCTTACACTCTAATGATTAAATCGCATACAAAATAGTAAACAGTTTCAGTCTCAAGTATTAAAAAACAGCATACCTTTTTTGGGGTCTCAAGTCTCTTTTATAGTTATCCCTTTAACAACTTTCACTCACGAGAATATAATCTCAACTTAAAGCATATATAACATAAAGATATTATGTCTACAGGCACCTTTACTCACTGTGCTATCAACAGAAAAGAATCTCGTGCACCTTTATTCACGGGTGCTGGCTACTTAATTAACAACTTGTATATTCATAAATATATATTTAACTAACGTATGCATTATAATAACATATGACCAAACTTAATATTTTTTGTTCTTTAATTATTTTTTACCGAGCTTACCATTAAAATTGGATCGAGCCCATGACCCGTCTTTTGGGCCTAAAGCCGAGCTGACCATAGCCAAATGCTTGGACCGATATTTCAAGCATTCAGGCTCATACGGAATCCCCCAGGCTTGAGTCGAGCTTGACCAGGCGAAGAGACTTTTTAGCGTTTTGGCAATTGACGTGATGTTTTCTCCAGCGGTACGTGAGGTGCGGTGAACGAAGCATTTATGAGGAGACGTCTCACCACACTTAATCGAGAGCGTACACGTGGTGCAACATCGACGGTGGAGAAAACCTTACCGTTTCAAATTCCACCTTTTGCATATACCTTACACGAGTTTCACTTAGCGCCACACTATTTCATTTCTCCTTGCTTCAGAAGCTTCTCCTTGACGCTGCCTTCTCACTCTCGTGCCTCTACCATCATCGTTGCGCCAAGCTCATCTCCGTTACCAGGTATCCAACTTAACTTCATTAGCACAAACCATCCATTTAACTCACTTCAACTTTCTTATGCAACTTTCGCATTCTGGTGTTCTTGCTCGTTGAAGTTCTTTCGCGCTTTCTCCTTCATCGTCATACATGTCCACTCGTGTCAATCAGGTAATTCCTGTCTTCATTAATGATTAACTGGCTGATGATGTTGCATGGAATGTGCTTTTGTTTTACCATTGATTTGTTCAATCAAGTATATATGCTTTGTTTGTGTTTGCTTATTCTAACTATGTTTGACAATGAATTACAGCGTCTTGTACCCCTGGGCTAAAAAAGATCTTTTGAAAGAAACCTCTTACTACACCACCCATCAATGCCTAAGAGATTTAAAAGAGAATGGTTGTATGATGAGTAAGAAACATGAGAGTCATGTAAAATCGTAGAGTGTAGAGAGGGCAAACTCATCTATTGCGATTAGTCCTCGGACCTCAAGGGTCCGTTCTGTTTCTTTTATGCTACCTTTTTCAAAAAGGTCCTCTTGCATCTCCCTTTGTCCATTTTCGAAAAAGAGCTTTTGACTGAGCTCAATGTCGTCCTTGCCCAGCTACACCCTAATAGATGGACATTCATTTGCACTTTCATTATTCTATGTGCTCAGTTTGGCATATCACCGTCTATTGAAGTCTTTTTATACTTCTTTGAAACCAAACACGTAAGTAGCAAACTATGGGTGTCCTTGAATAATGTACCTGGAAGAGCTTTACTTACCTTCTTCCAATCTTCATACAAAAACTTCAAAGGTAAGTTCGTTAAACTCTGAGACTCCACAGGAGATCTAGCCCTTTTGGATGGATTTCTCTTATATTTGACCTCCGAGCCAAATTTCGAAGTGCTCAGCGCCTGGAAGAGCTATCACCCAAAGACTAAGGGATCTGCCAATTCTTGACAAGCTTGAAGGTTGTCTTCAAAACCTCCTACCTAATATCCAAAGAGTACCTTCCCGTGACTTGAAGACTTATACTAGTACTCCTTATTTCCCACTCTTGGTGAAAATAACCCTACCACCATTTACTAACCATTTACTTATTTTCTTTACGATGTTGTCCCATATCAGCAAGAAGGAGCTAGGCGAGATAGCCAAAAGGATGAGGGCAGCAGCCAACATGCCCAAGGATTCCTTAGCACAAAAACAAAAAGCTCCAGCCACTACTACTCAAGCCTCGACTAAGCAAGATGAGGATACCACTTCGGGACTTGTTTTCCAAAAAAAAAGGAAGGCAATTGTTGCCCCCATTGAGCATTCTCACTCGGATGGACGAGCTCCTCCTCAACATGTTGCTCATTCAGAAGGCTAGGCTCCGTCCCGAGATGTGATTGTTATCCAAGAGGGCGAAGGGAAGAGCTCTAAGGGGAAGAGCTTGTGGGATCCCGAGCTTCGGCGTCCCCACCTATGGTAAACACACCTTCCTGCCTAGCAACTACAAAGACAGGCTCATGGCCCACAACGAAGATCAACTATATCGTGACGCCATGAAGCAAATCGGGCAGGCTTTTGCCATGGGATGCTTGGCCATTTCAAAGACAAGAGCTCGAAAGGCAACAAAAGATTAAAATGTCCTAGAGAATTTGGAGCTCTGCAAAAAGATAGAACACCTTCATTCTGAGCTCGAACATTCAAAGGGCCTACTTCAAAAAGCCGAATGACTTTAAGTTGAAAAGTCTAAGGAGGCAAGGAACTGAGCTCAGTAGGTAGCAGATCAAGCCTATGAGGCAGCTAGCCTGGCTGAAGAAAGAAACACACTGCTGGTCGAAGTTGACAAGTTAAAAAGGGAGTTGACCCTCAAAGATGAAACTCTTGCCAAAGCCACAAATTCCTTTAAATAAGATGTTGCCTAATCCTACCTTGTAGGATTCGAGGCAGTTGTTGAACAAGCAACAACACTTCATCCCTCTTTGGACTTCATCGAACTCGGTCTGGGTAAAATCGTGGTTGATGGCCAACTAAGGGATGATTAACTTGAACGCTTAATGGTTTGTAATATGCTACAATTTGCTTACCCTTTGAACATTGTGTGACTTTATGTTATTAACATCTTTGTTTTTCTCCTTTCAGGCCTTTAAATTACTTTGTCATGTATAGTTACTCAAAACCTTTACGAATTCTTAAGTATGAAAATAACAACTATTATCAATACACATGTGGATACCTTACTTACACTAACTCGTCTCCACATCCTGAGCATGAAGTAATAAAGATAACAAGAATTCAACTTAGGTGAATCTAAGCATGAAAAACCGTGGAGTTTCCACTTGAGAGAGAACTAACCTTTTGAAGAACTATAAATCCATAGCTAAGGCGAGCCTATACTCACTTGCATAGGTTTTGCTTTGCAAACTGGGCCAAAGACTGCCTATCATGACTTCTCTGAGCCTTGCTTCGCAAAGCGCCTGCTCGGATAATCACACTTGCTCTGCGCCCAACCGCCTTATTCATATATATAATCAAAGGATTTAACCACATATCATCTAATAATTTCATAGAACGCCTAAACTCGGGTGATCGTTCACACTCCGTGTTAGCCTGACTTACCATGTACCAAATCTAACAAACTCACCACTGAACGACTTGACTTACTCCGAGCTAGGACGTTTTTCCAGTCATAACAAACCAAATCGCATAGTGCTTAGGGCAGTCGCTCTTACACCGAGTTAAGTCGTCTTTCCTTACTTTGAATCAAATGATTTCGCCATAACAAATTAGTTTGCAGAGTGCTTGTACTCGAGTAGTTGTTCTTACACCGAGCGAGGTAGTCTTACCTTGCCTAAATACTTAATCTGTATCAACTTTACGCATAAGGTGCCTATACCCGGGTAATCATACTTACGCTGAGCTAGGTTGTCTTACCTGACACTGAATTAAACCACTTAGTCATAACAAATCAATCTGCAGGGTGTCTATACTTGGTAGTCGTTCTTACACAAAAGTTAGGGCGTCTTACCTTGCCAAATACTTCCTTTGCATCAGTTTTACGCACAGGGCGCCTATACGTAGTCGTACTACACTAAGCTGGGTCATCTTCCCTGACACTAGATAACCATTTCTCGCATAGGACGCCTATACTCAAGTAGTCACACTGACACCAAGCTAGGTCGTCTTACCTTACACTTAGATCAAGGGAATCACTAGACAAACTAGTCTCACACAACGCCTATGTTCGGATAGTCGTACTGACACCGAGCTAGGTTAACTTATCATGTGCTAACTTAAATAAATCAACAAAACTAATGCACCATCTTTCAAGAATAAATTTATCACTAGGTGACCTCATTAAAAAAAACCTTCAAGGAAAAAGAGCATCACCTTAATCATCGCATTGTTAAAAAAGAAAGCATTAAAACAAAATATCATAACTCAAATAAAGTTTGAGGTTTGTCATGTTTCACGTTCAAGAAATGGCTCCCCCCTCCAGGTTTCCCGCCTATACGCTCCATTTTTGAGAACTTCAACTACGCGAAACGGGCCAATCCACTTTGAAGATAATTTGTTTTCTAACTGGTAGGGATGTGCCTTTCGTATTACCAAGTCAACAACCTTGAACTGTCGAGGTATCGTCTTGGTATTTTTTCTAAATTCTACCCTTCTCTTTAAAGCCTCTGAGTTAATACAGGCATGTTCACGCACCTCATCCAACAAGTTCATGTTCACCTTCCTTCCTTTGTTAAATTCCTCAACAACGAAGCTTTGGAATTGAGGGGAGCTCTCTTATATCTCTACTGGTATCATGGCGTCTGTCCCATACACCAAACTGAAGGGCGTCTCTTTAGTTGTTGACTGAGGGGTGGTGTGATAGGCCCACAAAATTATGGGAACTTCCTCTGACCAAGTTATGTTTTCCTTCTCCAACCTCCTATTCAACCCTCTCAACAGTTCTCTGTTAGCTAATTCAACTTGACCATTTGTCTCAGGGTGTTTCACCGAGGCGAATATCTTCTTTATCCCGAGCTCCGAACATAGCTTACCCAAGTATTGACTAGCAAATTGGATTCCATTGTCGAAAACTAGGTGTCTCAGGATCCAAAAACAACACACAATGTTCTTTCACACAAAATGTTGCACCTTGTGAGCAGTTATCTGTGCAACTGGTTTAGCTTCAACCCACTTGGTGAAGTATTCAATGGCCACAATGAGTATCTGACGTATCGTCAAAGGGAAAGGACCTAGAATGTTTATTCTTCATGTATGGAAGGGCCAATGGCTATAAATGGACCACAGCTCCTCGGTTGGTGTGTGGCACCAATCAACGTGCTTTTGACATCGTTCACAGCATTGGGCATACTTTACGCAATACTCTTTCATGGTCAGCCAGTAATACCCAATTCGGATGACCTTCAACGAGAGAGCTTGTCCTCCGATATGATTATCGCAAATACCTTCATGGAGCTCGACCATGTCTCTGCTTGAGGATTTGGTGGGTATAGTTATGACGAAAAAGTTGATCATTTATTAAGGTATACCTTCCTACATTCCTCTTACCCATTTTAACCTAGTAGGCTCGGCAGGAAGTAGCTCATCAACTAGGTAACACTAGTAAGATGCTATCCAAGTCTCTTATGGTGTCGGCCTGCAAAACCTCAAGAAACTCATCTCCCAACAACCCGTAGGTAGTTATCCTTGGGACTTTCAAGGTCTCCTAAGTCATCAACCGATGCCTTCTTTCTTTTCTTGAGCTGATCCCCAGGACCTCCACGAGGCTGACCTCGGTTGGTCCTTCTTCAGCTATCCTAGGCGACTTCAATGTCTTCTAAATTACTGACCTCTGCCAACCTTCCTTCCCTGAACTAGTCAACTTAGACAACAAGTCTGCTCGAGAGTTTTGTTCTCTGGGAACGTGAACGAGGTCAAACACAGAGAAGGCTGCTTTCAAGATCGTTACATACCTTAGATATGAGGCTAGTTGCAGATCCTTGGCCTAATACTCACCCGTGACGTGCCCAGTGACAAGTAACGAGTCACTCTTCACCAACAAACTCCAAGCTCCCAACTCCTTGGCTAGTAACATCATTGCTATCAAGGCTTCATACTCAGCTTGATTGTTACTCGCCTTGAACGCGAACCTCAGGGCTTGCTCGATCAACAACCCGTTTGGTCCCTCTAAAATGACATCAGCCCCACTCCAATGCTGATTGGAGGATCCATCTACCGAAAGAACCCATTGAAAATCATTGGGATTGAGTTGGGTGTCATCAGATGAAAGTTCTACCATGAATTCAACAAATACTTGACCCTTGATCGACGCTTTAGGTTCATAATGTATGTCAAACTCAAATAACTCCACCGCCTAACGGACCATCCGACCTACTATATCAGGCTTTTGAAGGACCTTGCAAATGGGTAGATCGGTCATCATAATCACGGTGAAGCTTTGAAAGTAGTGGCAAAGTTGCCGAGTTGTAAACACCACAACTAAGGCAACTTTCTCGATAACCTGATACTGAGTTTCCGGTCCCTGCAGTATCTTACTCACAAAGTTGATTAGCTTTTGGACCTTATTTTAATATTGCAAAATGATCGAGCAGTCCGATTAAAATAAAGACGAATAAGGGTACCTGGGACTGGCTTACCAAGAACGGGGGGACTGACCAATAACTCTTTCAACTTGGTGAGCTTCCTCGCATTCTTTGGTCTATACAAAACGGTTGTTCTTCTTACGGCATTGAAAATAAGGATACCATTTATTGCCACTGGCTGACAAGAAGCGAGACAGGACGACGATGCACCCAGTTAACTACTGGACCTTTTTCACATTGGTCGGGCTCTTCATTCTTATGATTGCAGTGCATTTGTCGGGGTTAGTCTCTATTGTTGGGTATGAAGCCAGGACCAATTGGGTTGGGCTGAGTAGACACCATGTTTTAGTGAGTGGGCTTTATTATTGGGTCCCTTTATTATCTCTATTTAAAGAGATTATTGTACTTGTAATTGGTGTGCAACAGGATATAATGAAAACCTAATAGTTGCCCGTGTGGAAGTAGGTTGCAGTTGGCGACAGAACCACGTTAAATCTTGTGTCGTTTATTTTTTTGCAGTTGATTTGTGATTATGTGTGTTGTTTCCGCGTGCGTTTTTTCCCATCAAGTGGTATCAGAGCCTTGGTTCGTTTACACACTAGAGATCCGATCAGCAGAAATTAATCGACGAGATGTGAAAATTGCGGCTGTAGCATTTGCGAGTTTAGTTACTGAGCACATCAATATGATTTTAGCCAGACTTACGTCAGTGGGCATTAAGTTCGATGATGAAGTTCAAGCTTTACTACTGTTATTGTCTTTGCCTGATAGTTGGTCCAGAACAGTTACAGTAGTTACCAGTTCAGCGGATCTGATTGATTCACTTTTGAGAAGATTCGTGATCTCATTCTTGGCGAGGATGTCCAAAGAAGGAGTTCTGGGGAATTATCTAGTGAATCGCTATATGTCATCAGAGGAGAGAAATATCAGAGATAGTGGGAGCAAGAACAAAAGAAAGAGTCAGTCAAAGACTCGGGATTGCTCAAGTGTAACATGTTGGAACTGAAGGAGGTGGGGCATTTCAGGAATCAATGCCCTAATGATAAATAAGTCAACATTGCAGAAGACTTCGCAGACGAGGACCTTTTAGTCTGTTGCGCGGATAGCAGTGTGGATTCCTGGGTCATGGATTATGAAGCATTGCAGAATCTAGTTATTGGAGACTTTGGAAAGGTAAGACTAGTGGACAACATACTCTTGATGTTACGGGCATGGGTGACATAGTGTTGAAGACACCAGTTGGTTTTTGGACTTTGAAGGACGTCAGAGTTGTTCCAAGCTTGAGGAAAAGTTTGATCTCTGTTAAGCAGTTGGACGAACAGGGACATGAAGTGAAGTTTGAAAATCAGCAGTGGAAGGTCGTCAAGGGAAATCTTGTCATGGCCTGCGAAAGAAAGAGAGGTTCGTTGTATATAGTCAGATTACCGTGTCTGAGGGAGTGACCATCCTAGTTCAGAAGATAAACAAAGTCCGGTTCACAGAATCTCGTGGGCAGAAGAGGGTTGTCTTTACAAGAGAGAAACCAAGAGCCACATGTCAGATTCAGGATGAACGAGCATGGAAAGGTTCAGGTAGACCAGTCAGAGGTACTTGTGGCAGTGGGAGCACGGGTTGTGCTTCAGCTGAGGTTCCTAGACGACAGTGGGTTAGGAGAACCA
>Ga0123341_1000503_pt1 | contig 23989 bp, 17 predicted proteins | sample Turbeapinknodule_FD_89959 | JGI IMG/M metagenome (GOLD analysis project Ga0123341, IMG submission 89959) | Root nodule microbial communities of legume samples collected from Mexico - Turtle bean Mexico pink nodule | ecosystem: Host-associated > Plants > Roots > Nodule | place: Mexico: Nepantla...
ATTGCTTGACTGTAATTAATTAACCTAAGAAGTTTATCAAGCGTAGCTTTTTTCCACTAATGAATCGGCTTCATAATATATAAAATCACAAAGTTTTCTTTCTACTACGTAAACTCGGAAGGTTAACCATATTTGCGAGTCTAAAAAATACTCATTTTAAAAAAATATAAAAAATATTTATAACTGCAATCAAATTCTCACTTATTCGTATTTTATTTAAATACGTAATGAACCATAACCATTATATAATTATTCAGTATATAACAGCACTGATAGTTTATCAAAAATATCATGTTATAATTAATAACTTTCTTAAAGGTTATTATATATTTCTAAAAGAAAACTGAAAACAATACATATAATATAATAATCTTTTTTTTATTCAATCACAAATTTATTATCTAAATTTTTAATTAGTCATCGATAATTTGAAACATAAAATTATATATATTGAAGGTTAATTACTCGGAAGTATATATTATTCGGTTTTACACAGGGGTTGCTTGCATGGATCCAAATTGGAATCATCGTAAGTATAAAAGTAACTGCATGTGTGCCACATGTCTCTCAGTAATCTTCACTGATTCAACACATCAAATTCAGCAAGTAGAGAAAGAAGCTATCACTAAGCTAGTCTGTTTCCTGTACATGTTTTTCACCAACTTTTTCATTCCAGAAGAACAGAATAATCACTTTGATTTCCACACCGAGCCATTACCCAAATTCTTGCAAAAAAAATTTCCTATAACTTATCCTGCTACTTAAAAATATAATAAATGGGAAATTACATTTTTTGGTATACACATTTGACTATTATTTTACCCTGTAAATTCGGACAACTGTTTTATTGTAATGCTGTTCTGTCTTACCAAGAAAAATGAAGATGAAACAGTGAGTTTGTAGAGTGAAACAGAAACAGAATAAGAAAAGTATTTCCATTAGAATAATAATAACTCCTTTAACTTTGACATGTATATAGGTTCAACAACTGAATTCCAATAAAGCAGGGACAAGGTAAGAGCAATAAGCAGTGGAAAATAACCTAAAAAAACTGGGAGTAGGGCAGCTGCAGCACGTGAACTCCAAGTAACTCAACTTCAACACACAGCTGCGAACGACAAAAAGAGTGTGGCAATATCCGTGTTTGGATTAGTTAAAATGTGCTTATCACGTGACACCTTCGTTTCATGTCAGACTATGTTCCTACGTACCTATGTATTAGGAACACATTCTCATCACAATTACTTCCTTCTTTAATTCGACTTTTATAATGATTCATGTATAAACACAACAAGTACAGGTATTGATGAATGGTACACAATTCGTTCTTGACATTTTCCTAGTTTTTCAATGTTGTTACTCTAGTTGTATTGTGTGTTTCGTCGGTCGGATTACTTGTAATTACACTCTGACACACTCAAGTAATATTAGTATATTTGGTGTTTTCTCTTATAATATAAAAAGGTACATTTTTTTTTCTTTAGAAATCTTATTTATAGGTTGACTTGGGACCTTTATCCGTATGGATCAGACAACCAGTTCACCAAGACATGTATAATGGTCCTTAAATCGTGTGTAGTGACTTTATAATATTTCAGAAATATATTTCAAATGTGACTTTGACTCATTCAACTTCAGTTATAACTGCTTCTTTATGACATATTTATTATGTATTCGTTATTTAATTATGTATTCAGTCATCCGAATCCGACCAAGACACAACACAATGAATTAAAAAAATTATATTTATTTATATATTATAAAATATATTAATATTATGTAGACTAACACCTAATTAACTAACTATAGAAATAAATGAAGAAGTATGTAGGGAAAGAATAGGCATGTTATGTCTATGTCCGAACCTCCATTGCTGCATGAACCACTGCTACAATAGCTAGCTGCTACACTACCGATACTAGCAGTAATTCTAATTAAGTCTTCACACACAGCTATGCTATACTGCTACTGCTACTGCTACGTAGTCTCGCACTACTTCACTCACGTGTGAGTCACTGCTGTTTTTTCCTTCTTTCTTAACATTGGGAAATGCCATTTTTGTCTAACATATGTAACCATATCTTCCCACAATCGTACTTCATTTTCGTTCTTCATCGCCTCATTATCCATTTTTCTCCATAAAAAAAGCAACTCATACCGGTCATATTATTTACTCATAAATTCATTTTATTTCTAATTCTGTCAATAATTAATTTTTTTAATAATTTATAAAAAACTAATACTAATAGTAAATAGTTGATCCTACCAAGTGATTATTAACATTTGTTTTACGTCTGTAAAAAATTGACTGCATATGAGTGACTGGTATGATCTTTCCGTTTCTATTAGGATCGATTAAACATATCTTATATATTAAGCATTACTTGATTACGAGAATGTAATATTGACTTGAGTAACTTAAAAATTATAAAATTTATTCATAGACAGTGTCAGATAAGTTACTGCTAATAAAATATATTTTAATATTAATTTAATTTGTATCAGTTTAGGTAATTATATTAAAAAAAATAAGTTAAAAAATATATATATATATTGTGGATGAAGGAGATAAGTGTAAATGAAGGAAATGAGTTTGAATGAAGGAGATGACTAAAAGAGTGTGAATGAAGAAAATGTATTTGGATAAAGGAGATGAGTGTAAGTGAAAGAGATGATTATGAGTTAATGAAATGAGTGTTTATTGTTAGGTTTTTACCATTTAGTCAACAATAAATACCTATTATTATGGGATTTAATTTAGTTTTAAGATTTGATTAGTCATGGACAGTTTTGTTACTGTTGCTAGTGGATAGTTATGATATTGTTTAGGTTATTCTGCGAAGGCTATATAATAGTCATCTATTATTCAATAAAGTGAGCACTTTTTGTCATTATATCCACTATTAAAAAAGGGTTTCTCTGTTTTTTAACATTTGGTATCAAAGCTCCATTACGGGGCCGCAATCTTTTACGAGAGAAAATCATGTCAGAAAGTTCATTTATGCAGCCAACAATTTCAAAGTTTGATAGGCACTATGATCATTGGGCAATGCTCATGAAAAATTTTCTTCGCTCTAAAGAGTACTGGGACGTGGTTGAAAATGAGGTTCCTGCAATAGCAGAAGGTGTTGGCCTCACAAATGCCCAGAGAAAACACATTGACGATCAAAAGTTGAAATATTTGAAAGCAAAAAACTATTTATTTCAAGCATTAGATCATTTTATCTTGGAGACGATCATTCATAAGATACAACAAAGAACATATGAGATTCTTTGAAACAGAAATATCAAGGTTCATCCCAGGTTAAACGTGCACACTTACAAGCTCTTCAAAAGGAGTTTGAAATTCTTCACATGAAGGAAGGCGAATCTGTGAATGAGTATTTTGCTCGGACCCTTACCATAGCCAACAAGATGAAAGTAAATGGTGAGAACAAGGGAGACATTGTTGTAGTTGAAAAGATTTTAAGATCCTTGACTCCTAAATTTGATTATGTTATGTGTTCCATTGAGGAGTCTAAGGATACCGACACCTTGACCATTGATGAGTTGCAAAGCAGTCTGCTCGTGCATGAACAACACATGAGTTATCATATAGAAGAAGAACACGCTTTGAAAGATTACTTACGCAACACAATCTGGAGGAAGGGGTCAAGGTCGTGGCAGAGGAAGAGGACGAGGACGAGGTAGACAAAGCTTCAAGAAGGCCATAGTAGAGTGCTATCAATGTCACAAGCTAGACCATTTTCAATGGGAATGTCCAAGCAAGGAGGAGGCCAACTATGCAGAAACTGAAAAAGCAATGTTATTGATGGCTTACATGGATATGATTAAAGCCCATACAACAAATGTGTAGTTTCTTGACTCAGGGTGCAACAATCATATGTGTGGGAAGAATGAATATATCTCAGATTTTGATGAAAGTTTTAGAAAATCAATGAAGCTGGGTAACAACACAAGCATGGTCGTATCAGGTAAGGGTAATATACAGCTGCAAGTAAATGGAATAACACAGATAATTACAGGGGTATTCTATGTCCCAGAACTGAAGAACAATTTGTTGAGTATTGGACAATTACAAGAAAAAGTGCTTACGATTCTGTTTCAAAATGGAAAATGTAAGGTGTTTCACCGTGAGAGAGGCTTAATCATGGAGACCAAGATGACTTCAAATCGAATGTTTATACTCCATGCTATATCACATCCTATAACATCTACTTATTTCAGTACAATTACAAAAGATATGGGGCAACTTTGGCACTGTAGATATGGCCACTTGAGCTTTAAAGGCTTGAAGACTCTACAACAGAAGAAGATGGTGAATGGATTACCACAACTTAAGTCTCCCTTAAGACTTTGTAAAGATTGCCTGGTGGGTAAGCAACAACGACACTTGTTTCCAAGGAAGAGCACCCGGCGAGCTTCACAACTTCTCCAATTGGTGCATGCTAACATTTGTGGACCGATCACACCCATTTCTAACACCAAGAAATGGTATTTGATTACTTTCACTGATAATTTTAGTAGAAAAACATGAGTCTATTTTTTAATAGAGAAATCAGAAGCCTTTGCTGTTTTTAAAAATTTTAAGGCTCATATTGAGAAGGAAACAAACTTATTTATTAGAGCCTTACATATTGATCGGGGAGGAGAATTTGTATCACAAGAATTCAATAATTTGTGAAGTAAATGGTATTCGTAGACAATTGATAGGTGCATACACACCACAATAGAACGGAGTTGCGGAACGAAAGAATAGAACTATTATGAATATGGTTCGTAGTATGATTTATGCAAAGAAACTTCCAAAGAGTTTTTTGCCTAAAGTAGTCAATTGGACCGTGCATGTATTGAATCGCAGCTCAACATTGGTTGTCAAAAATAAAACCCTAGAAGAAGCTTGGAGTGGAGTCAAGCCTTCAGTCGAGCATTTTAAAATTTTTGGTTGTATTGCTCATGTTCATGTGCCTGACAACAATTTAACCAAGCTGGCTTATAAGAGCTTAAGTTGTGTTTTATTGGGAGTTAGTGAAGAATCAAAGGCTTATCGACTTCATGATCCAACTTCTTAAAGGATCACAATAAGTTGGGATGTTGTATTCGAATAAGACAAGAATTGGGATTGAGATAAAATCTATGAAGGATCCATTATATGCGAATTGGAATGGGGTGATAGTGAGGAAGATACAATTATGTTTGACAAAAATGAAGAGGGGAGTGAATCTGATGAAACTGATCTCGAAGTTGGTATAGAAGGGGAGATTTTTCCTCTGAATCTTTGGCGGACATGAGTTCTCCTAGCTCAACTGAAGAAAGGAATAGAAGAGTACTGGTTTGGATGCGAGACTATACAACAAGGGAATGTCTTTCTGAAGAAGATAATGAAGCTCATTTAATCGTACATGCAACTACTAATCCTATTCACTATGAAGATGCCTTGAAAAGTGAGAAATGGAGGCACGCCATGGATTTAGAAATAGAAGCAATAAACAAAAATGGCACATGGGAATTGACAGAATTACCCGAGGGAGGAAAAAAGATTGGAGTGAAATGGATCTATAAGACTAAATTCATTGAAAATGGAGATGTCGACAAATACAAGGCTAGACTTGTAGTAAAGGGGTATACTCAACAACATGGGGTAGACTATACTGAAGTATTTGCACCAGTGGCACGTATGGAGACAATTTGTTTGGTAGTAGCACTTGCAGCTCAAAGAGGATAGTCCATCCACTAGTTAAACGTAAAATCTGTTTTTTTACATGGAGAGTTAAATGAAGAGGTCTTTGTGGAGCAACCCTGCAGTTATGTGCAAAAGAGTCATGAACATAAGGTTTACAAATTAAAAAAGGAACTTTACGGACTTAAGCAAACCCCACGCGCTTGGTATTGCCGTATAGAAGCCTATTTCATGAAGGAAGGTTTTGAGAAGTGTGACTATTAGCATACATTGTTCGTCAAGACAAGAAAAGAAGGAAAATTGATAATTGTAAGTATTTATGTTGATGATCTTATTTTTACTGGAAGAGATGAGTTGATGTTTACAGAGTTTAAAGATTCCATGAATCATGAGTTTGATATGGTAGATCTTGGTAAGATGAGATATTTCCTTGGTCTTGAAGTCCTGCAAAGATCTGATGGTGTTTTTATTTGTCAGAAGAAGTATGCATTGGAGGTGCTAAAACGGTTTGGAATGGACAACGATAACTTTGTTCATAATCCTATTATTCCTGGCTATAAACTCATGAAAGATGAAAATAGAGTAAAGGTGGACAAGACTTACTATAAATAGGTTGTGGATAGTCTCATGTACCTCCCGACAACTCGACCAAACATGATGTTTATGATAAGTCTTATTAGTAGGTATATGGAGAATCCTACTAAACTTCATTTACAAGCAACAAAAAGGGTCTTGAGATATTTGAAGGGAATAACTAGGTTGGGTATTTTCTATAGGTAAAGGAGGAGATGATACATTTTTTGCTTTTACTGATAGTGATTATGCTGGAGATTTGGATGAGAGGAAAGTACTTCAGGTTATGTGTTGTTATTGAGTTCAGAAGCAGTTTCATGCTCATAAAAAAAACAACAATAAATAGTAAGTTTATCTTCCACCGAGGCAGAATTTATTGTTGCAGCTTCATGTGCATGTTAGGCATTATGGTTAAAAGGAGTGTTGGAAAAGTTGGGTAAGAATCAAGTCAATCCAACTATTATTTATTGTGATAGCAGTTATGCAATCAAACTCTCAAAGAACCCAGTTATGCATGGTCGCAGTAAACACATAAATGTGCGGTTTCATTTCCTTCGAGAGCTCACAAAGGCAAGTTTTGTGGAATTGGTACATTGTGGCTCAAAGGAACAGTTGGCTGATGTGATGACTAAATCGTTGAAATTGGATGTTTTCTTAAAGCTAAGAGGACTATTAGGAGTTTGTTCTGAGAATGAGATAAACTGAATTCTAACATTCAGTTTAAAGGGAGGAATTGTTAAGATTTATCCTAGATGTTAGTTTTTTACAATTCAGTCAACAATAAATTCATATTATTATGAGATTTAATTCAGTTTTAGGATTTCATTAGTCATGGGCAATTTTGTTACTGTTACTAGTGGATAATTATGATATTATTTAGGTTATTCTGCAAAAGCTATATAATAGCCACCTATTATTAAATAAAAGTGAACACTTTCTCTCATTATATCCACTCTTAAAAAAGGGCTTCCTTGTTTTTTAAAAAAAAAAAAATGAAAAAAATATTGTGCATGAAGGAGATAATGAAGGAAATGAGTTTGAATGAAGGAGATGACTAAAAGAGTGTGGATAAAGAAAATGTATGTGGACAAAGGAGATGAGTGTACGTGAAATAGATGATTATGAGTGAATGAAATGAGTGTGAATTAAAAGAGATGAGGATGACTAAGGGAGACACATGAACAAATTATACGAGGATAAGAGTGTGGGTGAAGGAGATGTATGCAAAAGGTGAAGGAAGTAGAGTGTGAGTGAGAATATTTGACATCTTTAAATTTTACAATTAATTTAGGGTTAGTATCTGGCTGTCACACATATTCATATTACAAGTTGAAGCTGACTTAGCCTACGCTAATCAATGACCATAAATATTTTCATTAATTTTTAAGAAGTAAAAGTGGTCAAAGAAACTCAAATATAAAAAATAAATAAAGATTTTTTTTTTTTTTAGGTTCAACAATGATTAACCTTTGTCTTACGTATTTCCATTTACAATGAAAAATTAGCATCTATGTAGTTCTAAAATTAAATTTTATTACAAGTATTGTGCAAGTGTGAGTTGGACTTTCCGAAAAAAGGGAAACTGAAATTTTGGAAAAGGTGAGTTCAATAAGTGACTTTGATCCTACATATTTTTTCATAAAAAAAAACTTAGATCAAAAGACTATTTGTTCTTAATTTTATTTTTTGAAAATTATATTTTTGGATTCTTTTATATAAAAAATATTTGTTTATATTTTTATTTATTTTATTTTATTGAAAAATTTAAAATGAAAGGGGTTGCGCAGGTAAAAGAGGTGTACAGCAAGTAAAAGAGTAGTTGGGCCAGCGAAATGAGCCCAAACTTACTTTTATAAAACGAGAGGAGCTACGAAGGAAAAATAGAGGTGCATAAAGTAAAAGAGTAGTTGGGCCAGCGAAATGAACCCAAACTTACTTTTTTAAAACGAGAGGAGGTACGAAGGAAAAAGAGGGGTGCAGCAAGAATAGGGTAGCTGGGTCAGCGAAATGATGATATTATGATGTATTTTGGATTGTAAATTTATAAAGTAATTTAGATTTAAAAATATTTTGTGGATTTCACAATTTAGAATATATCATAATAGACGGCATAATTCAGGAGTTTTTTTTAATAAATTTAGAATTAATTTTTAGGTTGTACAATTTAAAATGGGTTTTTTTTTTTAACCCAATATAGATTATACAATCAGAACATATTTTCAAATTCAAAAACGCTTTACAGATTTACATTCCAAAATATAAAGTTCTATTATACTATCCAAAATATATATATTTTTATTTAGATTTCACAATCTAAAATGCATAAAATCAAAATTTTTATATTTAAAATCTTGTAACCCAAAAGGTCTTTCAGACTCCGCAATATGAAATTGATAAAAGAAGAATCATGGAAGACCAACACCACCACCGACCACCCCTCACTACCAACCACCATCACAAAATTCACCATAAACTCCATTAAACTCCAACAATCATAACCTAAATCTATTTTACAGAACGGTATTATAGAGGTTTAGAGAACTATGGGATGAAAAAAATCCCTCATTAATGATGATCTTCTAATTGTAAGTATCATGTTTCCGAGTTGGAAATTGCTTTCTACACCAATAATCTTGAACTTGCACCCTATCAATTTCAAACATTTCAAAATTGTCTTTCATTTCAGAATTTGAAAAATACATTATTGAAAAAAAAATGGAATAGATTTTTTACGTTCCAAAAATAAAATTTCAGAAAACAAAATCCAAAAATATATTTCATAAAAGAAATTCTGAAAACAAAAAAATCTTATGAAAATTTAAATCCAGAATCCAAAAAAGTATTATGAAAATCCAAATACAGAATGTATTTTGCCCTTCACCCTATTCTTATATATAAACTTAATTTTTTTTTTTGTTATTTCACGTAAGTCATTGATTGCAGGTCCAAAAAGATTGGGTATAGAAAGTAATTGGCTTCGTAACTATTTTGGTTGAAATTGAAGTCCATGTCAAAAAGGCCCAAATTTAGTGTAGCGCAGAATTTGGGTTGAGTTTAGAATAAAACGTAAAGAGGAGGGTAGGATTGTGATTGGAGGAAATAAAGTGGAGAGAGGAAGCGGAAAAACCACGCTTGGGGTTTTTGAATTGAATGGGCCTACTGTAGAAAGAAAAGTAGGGTTTAATGATTGCGGTTTTCGTTTTCCATCATTTCCCTCCCGTTTTTCCACATGCTGCTTCCCATATCTATATATTTTTTTTAATGGAAAATATTTAGCCTGCATTAATTTTATTTTTATTTTTCCCCGCTCCACCAGATTCCACTGCCACCTTTAAAGCCTCTTAACAACCAATTCCAATTCCTGTCAAATCCAATTTCCGGACAAAAGCCCCCCAAAACCTCTCCATTCCCCTCTCTGCTCCACACTCTTTCTAGGGTTTCACTGTTTCTCTTCGTCATTGCTTTCTCCCTCAGGTTCACATTCCCTTTTTCTTTCCTCCTTTCTCTCTCTATTCACTGTTTCATCTGGATGTGCTTGTTATCAAATTTATTTTTATCAAGTTTTAGGGTTTTTCCCATTTTTATTTTAACTTTCTTTCCGCCCGGGTACCTTTTTTTTGCTCTGTTTTGTTACGTGTAAATTTCAAGAACACGAAACAATGTCCCCATTGATGGATTTCACCCCGAACTGGATCTTTGTAATTTCATTCGCTGCTATTTAGCCTATTAGAATGTTCACTATCGATGTTGCAACAACATTTATCTTTGAAACACTGGATACTTACATTTTTAGGTCCATGCTATGTCCCTTTTGTTTTATGCGCAAGGTCGTTTGTCTTTTGGATTTTATACCTAGTCGTTGACTTTAGCAAATAATTAATAGGTTTTAAGTTTTCTTTTGTTAATTTTTTGTGACAATCAATAACTGAATTTTGCAACAGTATATCACACTATTCATATTACGATTCTTTGATTTAAATTTTGCAGGGTAGATTTTGTTGTTGACATTATTATTATTATTATTATTATTATTATTATTATTATTATTATTATTAGTGGTAGTTGTAGTACTAGTGTTTCAAATTCAAGATTTTCCATGAGCAGTTTTTGTCTTCTATTTATTTTATGGTTGCAGTGAAATGTATGGTTTTTGATAGAAACATTTAAAATTTTCTGCCACGCTTGTTTCCAGGTTGTCTTGCAATGGATTCTTCTGCGCAGACATACCAACATCGTCCCCTCACAATCAAATTATGGCCACCTAGCCAGAGTACTAGGATTATGCTTGTAGAGAGGATGACCAAGAACCTTACAACTCCTTCAATTTTCTCTAGAAAGTACGGACTGCTTAGCAAAGAAGAGGCTGAGGAGGATGCGAAGCGGATTGAGGATGATGCTTTTGCTACAGCAACCCAACATTTTGAGAAGGAGCCTGATGGTGATGGGAGTTCTGCTGTGCAAATTTATGCTAAGGAGTCAAGTAAGCTTATGTTGGAGGTTTTGAAAAGAGGGCCAATAGTGAAGGAGGACGGAGAATTAATATCTGACAAGGCTGGTGCGACTGCTGAAACTGTTTTTGATTTATCTGGCGGCCGTAGAGCCTTTATTGAGAGGGAGGAAGCAGCAGAACTTTTGGAACCATTGAGGGGACCAAACTCTTATACCAAGATAATTTTTAGTAATAGAAGTTTTGGCTTGGATGCTGCCCGTATTGCTGAACCCATCCTATTATCAATCAAGGATCAATTGAAAGAGGTAGACCTTTCAGATTTTATTGCTGGAAGACCAGAAGCAGAAGCTCTTGAAGTGATGACTATATTTTCTTCTGCACTGGAAGGCTGTGCTTTGAGGTATCTGAACCTGTCAAATAATGCCATGGGTGAAAAGGGGGTTCGAGCTTTTCGGTCACTCCTAAAAACGCAAATTAACTTAGAGGAGCTTTATTTGATGAATGATGGTATATCAGAAGAAGCTGCAAAAGCGGTTTCTGAATTGCTTCCTTCAACTGAGAAGCTCAGGGTTCTTCATTTCCATAATAACATGACTGGAGATGAAGGTGCAATTGCTATTAGTGAAATAGTGAAACATTCCCCAGCTTTGGAAGATTTTCGGTGCTCATCTACACGAGTAGGCTCTGATGGTGGAGTTGCCCTTGCTGAAGCACTTGGGGCTTGTAAGCATTTGAGGAAGCTTGACTTGCGTGACAATATGTTTGGTGTAGAAGCTGGGCTTGCTCTTAGTAAAGTTATACCTGCATATACTGATCTTACAGAGATATACCTCAGTTATTTGAACTTGGAGGATGATGGTGCAGAAGCCCTTGCTAACGCCCTCAAGGAATCTGCACCCTCACTGGAAATTTTGGATTTGGCTGGGAATGACATTACTGCAAAAGCTGCTGCTTCTGTGGCTGCCTGTATATCATCAAAACAATTCCTCACTAAGATAAATTTATCTGAGAATGAACTGAAGGATGAAGGTGTAGTTTTGATCAGCAAGGTACTGGAAGGAGGTCATGGCCAATTACTTGAAGTTGATTTGAGCACAAACTCGATCACATGGTCAGGTGCTAAGGTAGTGGCTGAAGCTGTTGTGGGGAAACCAGGTTTTAAGTTGTTAAACATAAATGCTAATTTCATTTCTGATGAAGGGATTGTTGAGTTGAATAATATATTTAAAAACTCACCTGATATGCTGGGTCCTTTGGATGAGAACAATCCTGAAGGAGAAGACAGTGATGAGGAGGCCGAAGAAGATGGTGATCATGATGAATTGGAATCAAAATTGAAGGGCCTTGGAATTTAGAAAGATTCATAGGAGCAAACATGCAGATTTTACTTAAGATTAATTTGTAGGCCAATTAATATTTTCTACAGACGTACTTGTTTCAGGCATAATAGCTAGCTTTAATCTTTGTGTTTTGGATATTCTATTCCATGACTCGACTTTAAAAAGTTTACCCGATATATATGCCCTTAATATATCTGGCAAAACAAGAAGTGGTGTTAGCTGCAGAAAATTCTTGGCTCTGACGCCACTTTTGCTTGTAATTTATTTTAGTTTATTTTCTTCGATTGCTGGGTCTCTGCTGTTCTATATTTTAGCAATGATTCTATTACTTGAATAACCTCATTGCTGGTCCTGTCTCGTAGCCTACAAACAACATACTGTATCCAAAAGTTATTATATTAGCATAGGTGCGCCACTAACTCGAATGTGGTTACACTGCCGGTGCTTTTATCCATGATTTCTTAGCTATCTTCTCTTTTTCTTTTTGAAATTTGTACGTTTTCTAATAAACACAACACTTTTGAATGATGGGTCAAGTTGGAATCGAAATGATTATCTGCACACTCTTTAAGGAAATGTCACTCAAGTTACTGTATGAAAGTCATGACGGCAGGAAGTTACAAAATTAATTTTCCTACTTCTAAAACTAAAAAAAATACACGTCTCAATAAAAGTGTAATGAAAGAAAAATTCTTCGAATGAAATAAAACTAAAAATCTAAGAAAAACTGAGATTAATGTTTTAACTTATCTATTAAACTATACTTAAGAGTTTACATGTTTGAATACTCGAAATTGATATTAAGTTATTCTTATATGTCAAAAAATAAAAATAATAAAAAGGACAAAAATAATAAAAAATGTGCCATTGAAATAATTCAATAAAGTGGAGTATCTCAACTACATATTTTGAAATAAATCGCACAAATGAAAAAAGAGAATAGAATTGACGTTGTAATGAGAGAAAAAGCACCTAAATATTGGATGAATGAGTAATTGAAATAATGAATGAAAAATTGAGAATAGTTATTCAAATGAAAGGGCTAAATATGTTTTAATAATTTAAAACAAAAAATATGTATGGAGATAAGGTAAAATATGTAGGTATCCATCCAATCTTTATATTCCTATATGGAACAATTGAAAATTCCCCTTCAAAATGAGGGTGATTGAGAAAATATCCAAGATTTATTTTCTATCCCTTCTCACCATGCTAAAATTAATTATATAAAAATATTTCAGACTCCTCATTATATTATTAAAACAAAGATTTTTTACGTGATTTTTTAAACACTCAACTAACACTTCTCATTTTATTTATCTCTTGGTTTTTTCTATTGCATTTTATTTTTATTTCATGTCTGAAATCAATTTTTGTATTAAAACTATCCAACTACACGCCACTTTTTTCTGAATATTTTCCTGGTGGTTGAACTTTTATTGTGCACCATAGTTGGTTATGTTGGACGATGGTTTTCTTCCTTCTAGCAAAGCCCCGTATTTATTTTTAGTTTAAAGGTATAATCGGACTGAATTTGGAAAGAATAGTTATGATATAAGCATCGCAAGTTTCTTCCTTTTTATGTTAATAACTCATCATTGAAATTGAGATACAAAAGATCTTACGACAATCTTGTCTGATATGTTTTATACATTTGGGATATGAATGGATCACACAGACACAGGAACTTTCAATGCCTCTAAAATCTTATCATCTACCTCAAACTTGATGGACTTCTTATCTCTCCCGATCTTTACGTACTCCTCAAACCGTTCTTTTAGGTCTTCAGGGAGGTTTGTGGTTGATTCCCATCCCAATTTACTTTTGGCTGCTCTAGGTTCTGCATAGAAGTGCTGCATAATACATAAATACCATCGTTAAATGGTCAGGTCATAACCAAGAAGACTGCACAACTGAAACTAAATGCAACAGCTTGATAGAGCATATCTAAATAGCTCTTTGTTGCAAGAATTCATATAGCTATGTATCAGCTTAATCCAATAATCCGTTCAGTGATTTATGTTGTTAAACAAGATATTCTAAGTAGGTATTTTGTTGCAAGAACTCATAACCATGTATGTGTAATTGTTTTTTGCATGCAAACAAATCGTAGAAGTGATTAACAAGGGAGCACCCTGTCCTGTTAATCACTTCAATGATTTGTGTTTAGCAATAGGGTGTTTCCATGCATTATGATCAGGTTTGGAGTATATCAGAAGATAGGGTATTAGTAGGTACATGGGTGCGGAAAGGGAAAGCTTTCTTTGCATCAACTCCAACAGCTTTTGGATCATAATGAACTATGTTAACAGGGCGTCCTGCAGCTTGAGCACAAAGTTTGGCGATTCCGTCTAGAGTCACCGCACGGTCACTGACGCAGTTGAAAATGGTACTATTTGCAGCCTCTGGCTTCTCAACAGCTAGAGTAAGCATTGAGGATAAGTCCCTAGCATGAGTTATGTTACTGAGTTGCAACCCCGAGCCAGGAATTGGCACAGGTCTGTCCCGAACAATCCCTACAATTATGACAATGCACAGTTTTTTCTTATACTAGAGAAGAGTAGTTGTTGAATAATAGAGTTTACAAAATGTGTTCTTACTATCAAAAAACCACTCCTCGCAGTCTTTGTTGTTGCCAGACCCAATCATGTACTGTGGCCGGAACACTGCCCAACTTCCAAAAGTTTCTTCAATGTATTTCTCCACTTCAACATGACCAGCATCTGCTTTAACAACATCCTACTCCACAGTGCATGCTACTTCAATTTTATGCAATTGCCATTGGCATAGTGGTTTTACAAATACTAATGATGAATATAAGAATTTTCAACATACCCCTTCAACATGTGGAGGTTCATCTGTTTGTTTGTAGATTCCAGCACTACTGATGAACAAGAATTGATTGACACCTGAACTCTTAGCCCAATCAATCACCGGCCTAAAAGTGGAAGATTGATATTTATGATGTCTGTGTTAGACATTGCATCTACTAATGTCCATGAATGTTGTTTTTTTTAAAAAGAATTCTAAGAATTGCAGTGTGCTAGAATGTAATTAGAACAAATTGTACGTGTTGCATGCCACTGAAGACAAGCATTGCAGAACAAGAATGAATACAACAAACCTCACAGTCTCAAGATCCTTTCCATTGTTGTCCAAGACCACATCAAACACTTCCCCTCCTACAACACTCCCCACTTCAGAAGGATTTCCCCATACCGTGCGCCCTCCAGCACTCACAATTTCCTGATTGTTTCTCAAATCATACAATTAAATCTTGACTCAGTGGTTGGAATTAACAACATTCATTCAATTCAATGCAAGTAGCTAAATCCCGAAAACATGAATAAGTCTAAGATAAAAGAATTTATTAAAATTAAGGATCACTAACTGAGAATCTGTTAAAAGGAGGTTTTTTCATCTTGTCTGAGCCTTCTTCACCAACAGTGAGTACGGTGACTGAGTGGCCAGCACCAAGAAGCTCCTTTGCAAAGTAAAAGCCAATAATGGCATGCCCGCCACTGTTGGTATTCACGATGAGCACCTTCTTCTTCTCAACAGAACTGGCACTGACGGAGAAGGCAGATTGGTTGACAAAGTGTCTCGAACTTGAAGAAGCGTGTGATAAAAAGGTAGGAGAAATTGATAGAGAGGAGGAGGAGGAAAGGGAAGAAGAGAAAGAGAGGCGCGAAGTAGAAGGGTGTGAAAATGGAAGGAGGTTGGAAGAGGATGCAGAGAAGAGCACAGTGGATGAGGAAGAAGCAATGGTGGCCATTGGTCGTTAACTTCTCTGCTTTGAGAGAGTGAGAACCAGCAGTTTCAGATATACCTTCCATCCTCATTTCTCACTATCAACATGTGTGGATATAAACACTACAACAATTTAATGTTCAACCTTCATCAATTTTTCTAATCAAAGAGGCTAAACTAATATGAACATAAATTAAATTAAAAAACTATGATGTTTTTTTTTTTGCCTGATTGAAGAGTTTTGTTTTTAATTCGTTATAATTAGAACTGTTTAACTGATGGAATGATTAAATTCAAATAACACGTGACATTATTTTTTTTTTATATCTAAATTTATTAGTTATAAACTGTGCATGTGGGTGGCGTGAGGTGTTTGATTTTGCGGCTGAAATTTATTTACATATATTATCCTTTGAAATTGTATGTTAATAATATATTGCAATGATTAAATAAATTAGAGATAGTAAAATGTAAACCAAACCAAACAAACACCCTAAAATCATGCGTGTTTGAGTTTGGACATTATTTTATGTTCCAAACAACATCCAAATTAATAAAAAATTATATATTTTGGAAAAGATGAAGTTTATTATTTGTTAGAAAAATAATACAATTGTGTTTGATTTTGTTGGTTTTTGATGATAAAGTTATGTAATAAAAAATAATTTAGGTGAATAAAGAAATGAGGTTGATGTAGATAGTGGTTGTTGATAAAGAGAGGATAAACGAATGAGATTTGAGTGAGTGAAGGACAGTGGAATGCGATAGCGCAATCTGCCTTCTGGTGGTTGAATTCCGGAATCCGATTCATGCCATGGTACCTTGTTCCGTCACAGCCCCTTCTTCTTCACTTGTCGCCGCAATCATCCCACGCCACACCTCCTTCTCTCGCCCTTCCTCTCTCCCTCTCCGCTTCTCGCGTGCTTCTCCGCTCAATTCTCTCTCCAATGGCTCCTCCGCCGCATTCAACTCCCAGCTCTTCAGCCCTAACGACCCGCCGCAGCCCCGAACCCTGTTCCCTGGCGGCTACAAGCGCCCCGAACTCAAGGTCCCCACTCTCGTCCTCCAATTGGACTCCGACGAAGTCCTCGCCGCCGACAATCACGCCTTCGCTTTAATCGACAAAGCCGTCTCCAAGTGGGTTGGGATTGTCCTTCTTTCAAGCAAGGAACCAAGCGGTGGCAAGCTCTACGAAGCTGCATGCTCCTTGAAATCGCTGCTTCAAGATCGCGCGTATTTGCTAGTCGCCGAGCGGGTCGATATTGCTGCTGCCGCTGCCTGTAGTGGAGTTTTGCTCTCCGACCAAGGTTTTTTTAACTCTCTACTTACTCCAGAAATTAGTGTACAGCGTCTGTTCGGAGGATCATCTCCAATAAGGACTTCTATTTTGAAAAATAGATAGAAAAATTGAGATTAGATTCTTCTCAAGCTGAATAAATTAATTTTTAGTTTAGATTTTATTTAAAACTGCAAACCCAATTATATAGGCTCGATGGTGAATCTGGGCATATGGAACACAATTTGACTCCAACCAATTAAAATTTGTACCATTTAATATTTTGTTTTTTATGTTGTGGAATTTTATGATTGTATAACTTTTATGTCGTGTAACTCTAGTTCTGATTTTTTAATTATTCATTAATTTTCTTTCATTGTATTATGATTTTTTCCCCTTTTTCTATCAATATTTTCTATTTTTTGTATTTTATTTTTCATTGAGAGACACAATGACCTGACCTGACCTGAATCGGGTAAGTTTGGGTCAATTTTTCCTAAACTCCACCCATGTCTATGCCTATCTTACGTTCCACACGTTATCTGGATTTTTCAATTTACACAAAAGGAATGGACAAAACTCGATAAATGTCACTAGAAATTGACCAGGACCATGGACTCGTGATGGTGTTGAACATATAATAAATTCTCTTTCTCCCTCTTAAGCATTTTGTCTAGCAGCTTTGTCTGATTTAATGTGAAATGTCTTTGAATATAATTGTGCAGGTCTTCCCACTGTTGTTGCCAGGAGTACGATGCTGGATTCAAAATCTGAATTGGTGGTTCTTCCCTTGGTTGCTAGGATTGTCCACACTGTGGATGCTGCAGTGAATGCGTCTAAATCAGAAGGTGCTGATTTTCTTATATATGGCGGTGGTGACCTGGAGCGTGTGGTTAGGGAAGTTGGTTCTGTGTGTGAGAGTGTGAAGATACCTATTTTTGTCTCATGTGGAAAAGATAGTATGTCTTATGCTGACATGTCAGGTTTGCTTGCCTCTGGTGCTAGTGGTTTTGTAACCAGTTTGGCAAATTTTGGTCTGTATGGTGATGAGTTCTTGCACAAAGTTTTTGGCAGTGTGTATGCAAGTAATGATGGCGGTAATGTGAGTGAGATTAAGTCGAACGTAGATAATGGTTTTCAGAGTGGGACAGAGATTGTGGCTGGGTTTGTTAAGCTGGAGGATAGGGAGAAACAATTAATAGAAACAGAGAGATTGGTGTTGAATGAAGCTGTTGAAGTTATCAAGAAGGCTGCACCTCTGGTGATCTTTTAATTAAAAATTTGGTATTTGAAGTCATTCTTTTTATTTTGTTATTCAGTGTTTTGACCAGTATATTGTTTACCTTTTGTTGATTTGGGGTTGTTTTCAAATGACAGATGGAGGAGGTTTCACTTCTTAATGATGCGGTTTCTCAAATAGATGAGCCGTTCTTACTGGTTATAGTGGTAATTGTGTGCTGAATCTCAACAAATTCTGGTTCCTGGAATATACATTGGTATTAGCTCTAAATTTCAAAAAGAAATCTTCTCTTAATACATCTAGATAGAAACTACTTAACTAATAAGTGCTATTTGTTGTGAAAATTTTCTACTTTTAATTCACCTTAACGTCAGATTACCTTATTACGTAATAATTTCTGATACTGTTTATCCACGGTTTACTTATGGGGAGTAGTTGGTTCTTCTGTCTTTACAAACATCATAAACATTATTGTTTTCAGGAGAGTCTTTTTTCATATTGTTTGTGGTCACGTTCTTTGTTCTTATTATTCTACTTGGAACAATGATATATGTTTGGTTGGTTTTTACTGTTTATCCTGTTCCCCTTTGCAGTTTATTCTAATATTTCAATTATAACTCAAAAGGGAATTAATTGGGTGAAATGCCAAAATCAGCTGTTTGCTATATGAACTTTTCGTATAGGTTTCAAACTTGATATCTCACCTTTTGCTTTTCTTTTTTTAAAATCTTAATATTACCAGGGGGAATTCAACTCTGGTAAATCTACTGTGATTAATGCACTTCTTGGAGAAAGATATCTCAAAGAGGGAGTTGTTCCAACAACTAATGAGATCACATTTTTACGATATAATGATTTAGATATAGAACAACAAAGGTGTGAAAGACACCCAGATGGTCAATATATTTGTTACCTTCCTGCTCCAATTCTTAAAGAAGTAAGTCAATTCGTTATGGTTTGTTCCAGTTCTTTATATATTTCAAGACTTAGATTTTCTTATACTATCCCCTCTAACTACTATCTTCTGCTTGTAATTAGAAATTTAGAATGCTCTCAACTGTTGTTTTGTTCTTTTGATAACAGATGACCATTGTTGATACACCTGGAACTAATGTGATTCTTCAGAGACAGCAGCGTCTTACTGAGGAATTTGTACCCCGTGCAGATTTACTTCTTTTTGTCATTTCTGCTGATCGCCCTTTAACTGGAAGTGAGGTATGGTCAGTCATAGTTAGGTCATACTTTCTCACTTTTTGTATTTGTTATCAATGGTCAGGCAGGGTCATCATGTGAAGTTTTATGTCGTTTTCAGATTGCTTTTCTTCGTTATTCTCAGCAGTGGAAGAAGAAAGCGGTCTTTGTCTTGAATAAAGCTGACATATATCAGAATAATCAGGAGGTATGTGTTGTGTTTTTATTCTTATTAGTTATTGGCTTACTGATATGATATCAATGAGTTCTTTTGTAGTGAAGTTGCTGAACTAGTTTTAAATTATCTTTTTACAATTCAATGCAGCTTGAGGAAGCAATGTCCTTCATTAAGGACAACATACAGAGATTGCTGAACACTGAAAATGTCATATTGTATCCTGTATCTGCTCGGTCAGCTCTTGAATCAAAACTTATAGCTACCTCCAATGTTGGGAGACTAAATGAAGAACTATCAACCTCTGATTCTCATGGTGCCAACAGCTTCCTTGAACTTGAAAACTTCTTGCATAGCTTTCTAGATGGGTCAACAATCCCAGGAATGGACAGAATGAAGCTCAAACTTGAAACACCTGTTTCAATTGCAGATAGACTAATGTCTGCATGTGAAACTCTTGTGACACAAGACTATCGATATGCCAAGCAGGATTTGGCTGCAGTGGAAGACATTGTTAATAGTGTAAATGATTTTGCTTTGAATATGGAAACTGACAGCCTTTCTTGGAGGAGACAAGCTCTGTCTTTGGTATGCTATAAGATGTTTATAATTTTTTTAAATTCAGGCCGATTTGATTTTCTCTTGACGGGTATGTTCTTAAATATGCCTCGGTACACATTATCAGATTGAAACTACGAAATCACGTGTCGTAGAGCTTGCTGAAACTAATCTGCAATTGGCAAATTTTGATATTATTGCTTCATACGCTTTCAAAGGAGAAAAAAATTCAATGCCCACTACCTCAAAGATTCGGAATGACATAATTGGTCCTGCTGTTTCAGCTGTCCAGGTCAGTTTCTGGATGTAACCTGTTTAGGATTATAGTTTTGGTTTTGCATTGTTTATCATCTTGTTTGATTTGGAACCTAGTGATCCTGATCATTTTGCAATGATTTTTACTCTTGCTTATCAGAGTGGTTTATTCAAGTATTCACCTGATTTCGATTGGTATACCTATAACCCCAATAGGACCAAGACATTAAATGACATAGATGCTGGGTTAAATGAATAATGTTTTATGAGTAGAAGTTAGGTGGGTATGTTATGCTAAAATAGTTTTTTTTTTTATTCATAGAAAATACTTGTAGAATATGAAAATTGGCTATATTCCAAATATACCCAACAAGGGAGATTATACAGGGAATCCTTTGAAAAGCGGTGGCCCTCCTTGAGGCATGAAAGTAGTCAGATGAATTTTGAGACAGACCAGTTGCTAAAGAAAGTGGATCAAGCTAGTACTCAGGTGATTGACAATTTCAGCAGCAGTGCAGTTTCAAAGTCATTTGAGCAAGAAGTACGGGAAATGGTAAGCTTAGACTTCTTTGTAAAATAATTTATAACTTTTAGGTCTTTCAGTGTAATTTGGTTTCCTTGTTTGAGAGAAGTTAAATTTTGGTCCTCTTATTTCAATTGCTTTAGTTTTGCTCACATGATTTGAAGCAGATGCACTTATTCATCAGACTGCCTTAAATTGAAGGCAATTGGACTAATGTGGATTTGTTCTATGCGAGAAAGAATACGGTCATGTCATTAAAAGAAAAAAAGAGGGCTCTTCCATCTCCATATCAGCAAAGTTTAATGGCCATGTAATCTTAACTAAACAATGAACTGACAGAGTAACATAATTGGATCAATTTTAAAAATACCTGGGAAATATTGCCAGTTACTTGAGGACCAAGCCAAGCTTATGTGGAACTAGGGACTAGATGTGCAATTATCTTCCCATGCATTTTAAATGGAAATTCCACAATTGTGTGCTTGGATGAGCATGTGTAAAATTGATTTTTATGAAATTGATTTTAGTTAAAAATGATTTTCAAGTGAAGTGGTTTTTGTCTGGACGTTTTTATCTTGAAGGCAAGTTTGCTATATAAAACTTGGTGTGAAATTTTCAACTTACCGCAAAGACTACTTTTGATCACTTCTAGTCAAACTGAGACAAAATCAATTGTCATGATTTGCATCATGAAACTAAACCCACTAAAAGCAATCTGGCAAAATTCTTGATTTTTCTCATTTAAATGTGGCAATAATTAGGTGGTGAGCCCTGATGCAATGGTAAAATTGTCCTGGTGACGGTTGGTCATGAGTTTAATTCTGGAAACAGTCTCTTTGCCTATGCAAGGGTAAGGTTGCATGCAATGACCGCTGGGGTATGTTAGGCTTTTAAGTGTCAAATGATTTGGAGAGTGGCATAATTGACTTTGCTGCTGTGTGAAATATAATTTTTGTGGAAGAGCTGAATCAACTTATAACAATGAGTTTGAAGGATGTCTTGGCTATTCTGAAAGAGTCATGGTTAAATGTGGTGCTACGGTGCTAGTCAGTTGTTGTAAAAGCCTCAAAACTACATGACTGATTATAGGCATGTTCAAAAGTTGAGAAATAAGTATCACAACTACATTATTTTAGGTTGCTGTTTTGTCTTTCCATTTTTATTATAATTTTGCAATGACACAAATGATGCAAGTTGTCCCTAGAATAGTTTCTGTGATACGGCATGAGCTATAATAAGTTAGTAATAGTTTTTGTGAGCTCTGCAAATTGCTCTATTTAATCTGTGCTGATCCTGCAATCCATATACTAATGTGAAACATTTCTGAACCTTCTCGAGTTGTAAATATTATATTTTTATTTTTTCTTTGAGATTTGAGTTTTAGTATCATGTTATTATTATTGTTCTTATCGTTGTTTTTGTTAGCCAATGTGATCTAAAAATGTTTTCCTTTTAACTTAGATCATAGGGACTTTTGGTCAACTGGGCGTGGCCGGTTTATCTGCTTCGCTACTGACATCTGTTCTGCAAACCACCTTGGAAGATCTTCTTGCTCTTGGTATTTGTTCAGCTGGCGGGTAATATATTCAATTAGGGTTCCTTTCTGATTGCACTGGTTTTATTTCAAACGTGTGCGTACATAGTAATTGATGACACTTCGATCTTAAACCCTTTATAAAAGGAAAAGATATTTAGACCGATCAGAATATCCATTACTTCAACATGAACAAAATTACCGCAACAGGCTCTTAATTTGCTTCAAATCATCGATCATAACACAGTATCTATCTATCTATCTATATATATATATATATCAGTCATAATAGTTCACAAACTGATCAGTTTACTACATTCTTTTGTAATATATGTCAATAATAATAATTGTTGGTGTTGGAAGTACACTTAAAATTCTTTTGCTGTGTCACAGGTTTCTGTTTATTTGACAATGCTGTGAATTTGGTTTTTTGAAATCTTCGTATGGTGGTTAAAGATTGTTCTAGTTGGTTGCGTGATTGGTTTTGCTGATTAGCTGCTAGTAAATGTCTGGACTGACATTTCTTTTTTTTGCAGGTATCTAGCTATATCAAGTTTCCCTGGTCGCAGGCAGAGGGTGATAGATAAGGTGAAAAGAAAGGCAGATAACTTGGCATATGAACTTGAAGAAGCCATGAAAAAGGATTTAACTGAAGCAATAGAAAGTTTGGATACCTTTGTGAAAGTTCTTAGCAAACCTTACCACGATGAAGCGGAGAATAGACTTAACAAGCTAGTAAAGGTTCAAGAAGAATTATCAAATGTTGAGAAAAAACTTAGAACACTACAAATTGAGATTCAAAATCTTCATGTGTCGTGACTTAGAACTATCCTATTCAGTTAGCGTCCCTTCTAACAGTTCTACCTTACCATGATTCTTAGCCTCACAATTTTGGAGTATATTGTTTTTTTTTAATTTGTCAATGATAAATTGTCAACTTGCAGGATGCTTCTCCCATTTGTTATTTTTAAAAAGCTTAAGTTTATTTTTAATATCCGTAATTTTTTCCCTATCCATTTTGTTTTTAAATCTTTTGTCTAAATTTCCAAAATGGCAGTACTATTAAGAAACAGTTGACACGACCACCGTCAAACTTTTATAAATAATTATGACATCAAATATTATGTCATGATGTTATGGAAGTATTAAATTAACAAGTGTTATGCGATTTAAACAATGTCATGTCATAAAAAGAGTATAAATGCTCAATTAACTATTTGAATGTGAGACATTTTTAATTTATTTTTTAAAAAGGTGAAAATTCGTTTTAATTTTTGGATGTATAAAATATGATGACCTAAAAAATATGATCATTTTGTCGTTCAACAATTTATATTTTTTTACACATTTTTTTTATATATTTTTTTATTGTTTAAGGCTAAATTGATACTCATTTAATTTTTTAATTGTGTTTAATGTCTTTTTTCAGAAATATATATATATA
>Ga0123341_1000505_pt1 | contig 23968 bp, 16 predicted proteins | sample Turbeapinknodule_FD_89959 | JGI IMG/M metagenome (GOLD analysis project Ga0123341, IMG submission 89959) | Root nodule microbial communities of legume samples collected from Mexico - Turtle bean Mexico pink nodule | ecosystem: Host-associated > Plants > Roots > Nodule | place: Mexico: Nepantla...
ATATTAACTAGATTAGATATTAATTTAGAGACTAAAAAATTATTAATATCTACTGTGATTTTTATTATTAATAAAATATTATCAGTCGAACAAATTCTCATTTTGATAGATTTTAAATGATAAATGACTCTGATACCATATTAAAGAGTAAACTTGAAGTCTAATTCAACCTTGTAAAATCAATTTATAAACCGAAATTTCTTTAGACTATAAAATATTTTTATTTTAGTCTATATTCTCTAACAACTTCATCAACAAAATGAGTGTATAACAATTATTTTCAGTTTTATATATACCATAAAAACAAACAAGATTTTTTTACAAAACCAAAAATATATCTAATCTTTTAGTAAATTATCTTAAACTATTATCCAGAGTAAATCCATTAAGTAAAGCAAATGAAAACAGTGCACGGACTTAAGCTGTTCGCTAATAATGAGTATCAGTTTTCAAGAATCATTTTGGCAATATTACTTATTATATGAAGCAGAACAGGATCTTATGATCACGTATCACTGCAACAAAAGATTTATCATGTGACCATTATATGCTGAATAGCTTAATAGTTGTTTAATTCTTAATGGCATGCATAAAAAAGATTCTTCATTATATTATTAAACATGGATTTTGCATGTTAGTGCAAAACGAGGTGTACTTATGTGTGTGCATGCGAATTATTCAGCAAATGGGCATCATTTATAGTATACAAGTAGTTCAGTGCTTTATTCACATAGAGATATGATATGCTTATTAATGATATCAGATTATAATTAGATAGAACAAATATTTTTCTTAAATTGAAATTACATTACATGTGCCACATTAATTGTAAACAGTATCTTCACTATATTTATGGTTGTGAAATGGTTGCAAAACTAACATTTTCTTTAATGAAACTCTAAAAAGATAAAGAAAAAAAAGTGGGTTGTGAGGTAAAAAAAAAAGAAATTTAACTCTGAATCTGACATGTTCTCATTACAGACAGCACCTGCACAATCTATACGATTCAAAGTTTAAGAAAACAACTGAAGTTATTTGTGCGTATATGGTAGTCACATTAAAAGTCTACTACTACCTAATTAACTCGTTAAAGCCAAAAACAGTAGCCATAGTTATCCAACCTCCATCACCATCATCACCAATCCTTCTCACTAGTCTTTTACTTTTAGTAAGTTCTGATCCTATCCTTCCAAATACCAACAATGCCAAGATAGCCACAGAAATAACTAGCAGCTTATAGTCCTTTATGAAAACATCTGCTAGCACTGGCACCATTCCACCAATAGAAAATCCAATTGCTGATGCTAAGGAAGCTTGAAAAGGGTTAAGAAGTTTATCATCTTCAACCACTTTGTAGTGTTTGTTATCGTGGACTTCCATTTGAGCTACTTTTGTGTCAGCCGATACAAACTCTTCAATTGGCATGCTGCAAGCCCCAGCAACTAGTCCTAAGAAACCAGCAAGAAGCATGGCTATGATGTTTTCATTCAAAGCTTCAATGGCCATCATCAGTAAGGTGGTTATGAACAACCCAGTTTTGGCTCCAAACACAGCTGCCCCAAGACACTGTGCCCTTTCAGAGTACTCGATATTGTATTCTTCCATGTCTTGGTTAGGATTTGCTTCTATATCATTAGAGTGTGCGAGAATCTCAAGATGGTTAATTGGCATTTCATTGCTAGTAGTGCCAAGAGAATCCATAATGCACAAAATTTTAAGGTACAAGGATAAAGGGAAGATGAGAAAAAGATTGCTTGTGGAGGGCACACTCTCCTCATGGAAGTTATTATATATATAGACTTAGAAGATAGAAGTAAGATTACAATTAGGTAAGCTTGATGATAATGGACCTCAGTGGTGATGGTCTGGAGAGCACTATGAAGGGTGGCCACCTGTTTCAATAATTCCCCAAGCTTTCAATTAACAATGAATAAACTTTTTTCATGGACCAGTTTGGATGTTTGTATGATTCATTTTATTTTGATCAGTATGTATAGTATATGTTTATATAATCAATGAGCAAGGAATTTTGTAAGGTGGAATTTTTCTTTTAATTTTATCAAAATGGACAACTTTTAAAAACTTATTAAGACGAGGAAGTTGTTTTTGGTTGACATGACTTCATTTTGTTTCGATAATGCCATTTCAGTGTTACTGAAAAATTCATGTGACGCCCACAATTTTAAAATTTTAATTAGCTTAATCAAGTTTCGTTTATATATTTTTTTGGATTTACCGTGAAGTCGTGTGGTGCTGCACGACTTCAGTGTATTTTTTTTAAAGGTAAAATGTGAAGTCATTTAGGTTTTGCATGACTTTGGTGTATTCTTTTTTGAAGAATGTAGAAGTGGATTGATCATACCTGTGCCAATATTGAATAGAATAGTTGTGTGATTAGGTTTATTATATATTTGACAAAGTTGTTTGTTATTAGAACATGAAGGAGTAGAGGTTGGATTCTGAAAATTTTCGTGAAGGAGGCCAAGAACCATGAAAGGCTGAAATTTTGATGTTAGCCTAAAGTTCATGTTGATCAACTAGCCGATGCTTCTCAAAACGTTTTTCTTGAGAGAAAAAAACACTTATATTTCATCAATGTATATGAGTATAATTGAGACGTAACAAAGGTGACAAAATGATCATATTCATAAGGTAGACCATCAATAATAACTTCAATATGTTCGTTTGTAAAAATAGGTGCTCCAACAACTAAAAGAGTGTCCACAACTTTCTTTATATTAAGAAGATAGGTAGAAAAAGTGTGGTCTTTCTTGGGATTCTTGAATTCGTTTGTGCAATGCAAAGTAGGTAGAAAATAGGTAGAGGGAGAATACCAAATCTACACATATGTATCAAGACCACCCATTTTTGTTAAAATGTACATAGTCATAGAAGCAACCAACCAGACAATAATAAGTTGATCCTATTGATTATACTGAGTGTATCCAACATTAACAAGAATGACAAATGCATCATCTGAGGAAAGAAAGTGTGGAGGAACATTTGTGGCATCAAGAAACTTTGAAAGAATGAGACCCGAATCGTTGCAAGAACTTATTAAAGAGAGAAGAAGAAAAAGAAAAAATAAATAAATCTATATACATCATTGAATTAAAATCAATGCCCTACTAAAATACGTGTATTTATTTAGCATATATATATAGATATGCTAAATAGAAGATAAAATTAGATTAAAATTTTTTCACACACGTTTCATTATACTGAAACGACTTTTATTATTTCATTATGAGTATTAAATTAATAACGATTTATACATGCTAAATCTTCTAATAGATATTTTGACCAAAGATTTTTTGAAATTTATTAGGTTTTTTTTTTCCTTTTAGTCTAAACTTGGAAACCATTTTTTTTACTTGATTGTCATGTTATCATAACAAAGAAACACAAACTTATATAGCACAGAAGCATGCCCATAGAGTAGTGAACCATGCATGTACCCATGCACACAACCAACGACCAACTATATATATACATATTGTCTAAAAACATTTCAATGCTATAATTGATATAAAATACTAAATAACCTATAAAAAAAACCCTTGCTTAACATGCATGCGTACTCAAAGTTGTGGATGATAATATTGGAGAATAGACATAGATTTTGTGGCGAGGTTATCTAAAACAAGGGAATGTTCCATTGCACATATAATATAAGCTAGGGTAGTGCCGATTAAAAAAGAGAGCAATGGTAGTGGCAACCCCTCTATTGATTAAAAAAATAATAATAAAACACAACTTTATGGATTCGAGGATAGTATTTATGATTAATCAATTCAAGGGTGTGTGTATTCCACAAGAAAGCCTCATGCCACTTAGAATATGAAGAAATAAATATTTAAAACAAGTGTTATCTCACCCCAGTTCGTCCAAATCTAGAAAAATAAAATCTTAAATGGAGACAAGCATTATGCTTTATTATTGTTAATTTTCCCGTAGTGGGTTCGTGTGGATGCACCTCTCTCTCCAACTTCAAACTAATTACTCCCCCGCAATCATGCATGCCATGTAATGGAGTTATTAATGATCATTATGCTCATGTATTTCATACACAGTGTTTTGCAAAATATACAGAAGAAAAGTTTATATAGACTGGTTTGAATTCACATATTTATTAACATTATTTTGTATTTTGTATTTTGCTCAAACCACTTAAGGAATCAGCAACACATTCTCTGGTCAAGGTGAAAAACTAAGAAAGCCTCCTCTTATCTAATGTATCCTTTGTAACAATTGAAGAGAAAAAGAGAAAAATATTAATGATCTCGCCTTAAACAAAAGAAATGCAAGGAGATAGTATTCCAGAAAGTATGTAGTGAGCACTAAAAAACCAGATAACTCCACATTCAAATGGATCTTATTCCAATATGTAAGGAAAAATTAGAAAAAAATAATAAAAGAAAGCTAAATATGAGTGAAGTCAGTTTCAGGAAAATGTTTTTTAAATTGCAGAAAGATAAACGTAACAGCTTAGTTTTGGGTGTTTTTCCTTCAAGAAAGTGCGTAGCATGTAGCTTTCGTGCGGATTACACACTCTTCACTCCAATTTATTAATTACACACTTTACTTTAATGGCCACTATCCCGAGGAGTGCACACTCTAACAAATAAAATATATACTCTCTTTCTCCAAAATCTCATGCCAAATCCGAGTCTATGTAATGCAAAATCAAACCAATTGTTTTTCTTTCTGCTGGTATCTTTAACTTACCTAAAGAACTTCAACTTTCATTTTGAAGGCGTTATTTTGCGTATGAAAAAAAATAATTAGTAAAGTGATTGATGTCATACAGTCTGCTTTTCTTGAGGGGAGAAGTTTACTGGATAATGTGTTAGTTGCTAATAAAGTTTTGGATGAGATGAAAAGAAGGAAGAAAAAGTGTGTTTTCTTCAAAGTTGATTTTAAGAAGGCATATGATTCTGTAAGATGGGAGCTTATTTATTATATGTTAGAAAGAGTCGGATTTTGCGGCAAAGGGATTCATTAGATTAAAGGATGTTTGGAGTCTTCTTCTGTGTCAGTTCTTGTGAACGGTAGTCCGACTAAGGAGTTTTTACCAAAGAGAGGTCTTCGACAAGGCGACCCACTAGATTAAAGGATGTTTGGAGTCTTCTTCTTTGTCAGTTCTTGTGAACGGTAGTCTGACTAAGGAGTTTTTACCAAAGAGAGGTCTTCGACAAGGCGACCCACTAACTCCGTTATTGTTTTCTCATAGCGGCGGAAGGTCTGGCGGGAGTGTCTAGGATCGCAATTGAGAAGAACCTGATCGATAGTTGGGAGATTGGCAGGGAGAAAATGAAGGTAAACATGTTGCAGTAGCTGATGATACTCTATTCTTCTGCGAAACAAATGTTAAAAGTGTTTTCAATATAAAGGCGGCTTTGTATTGCTTTGAACTATCTTCCAGGCTCAAGGTGAACTTCATGAAGAGCAAGTTAGGTGGCTTGGGGGTGGAGCAGATAGTGATCCAGTGCTTCGTGGCGATTCTCAATTGTGAAGTGATGGTGACTCCTTTTGTATATTTGGGGTTTTCGGTAGGAGGGTGCCATAAGAGAAGGGCGTTTTGGGATGGAGTGGTTGGTATGAAGAAAAGTTTAAGTTGGTGGAAAGGTAGATTTTATTCTCTAGTAGGGAGGGTTTACTTGATAAAGTCAGTTTTGTCATCTATTCCATTGTTTTATTTATCTTTATTCAAAATGTCGGAGGCGGTGACAAACGAGCTTGTGAAAATCCAAAGGAATTTCCTATGGGGGTGGGGTTATGAGGGAAGAAAGGTAGCCTGGGCCTCCTGGAAAAAGGTGTGCGAAGCTCGTGAGGACGCGGATCTCGGGATTATCTATTTAAGGACTTTTAATTTGGCGCTACTCAGTAAATGGGTATGGCGCTTGGGGTCGGACAAGGGTGGCCTGTGGAAGAAGATTATTGTTTCCAAGTACGAGGGTTGGAGAAGTCTGAGAGAGGAATGGAAAGACAATAAGGAATCTATATGGTGAAAATTTTTGAGGAAAGTCTGGAATTCGGAGGGTTGGGGTCGAAATTTTGAAGATACCATTAATTGGAAGGTGGGATATGGAAAGAAAGTTTTGTTTTGGGAAGATAATTGGGTGGGGAGTGGGGCTTTGAAGAATGTCTTCCTGAGGTTGTTTTCCCTAAGTCTGTCAAAAGATTTTGCGGTGGCAGCTTTCGGGTGATGGAATAATGGAAAGTGGGATTGGAATTTTGTCTGGAGAAGGAATCTGTTTGAATGGAAGAAGCAAATAATGGTTATATTTTCTCATGTAATCCAAGGTGCAAGTTTTGACTTGGATAAAGAGGATAGGTGGGAGTGGAAAGAAGGGGAGAAGCTTGGGTATACGATTAAATCGACTTACCTCCGTCTAAGGGGGACAAAGATGGAGAGAAAGAGACGATGTTTAAAAAGTTTTGGGTGAGTAAAGTTGTACCTACTGCACTAGTTACAATTTGGAGGGTGTTGGAAAACAAGTTGGCCACTAAGGCTAACCTGATTAGGCGCGGGATTACAATATCAAGTTCTACTTGCAGCCTGTGCGGGGTGAAGGAGGAGACTAGTACCCATCTGATCTTCGAGTGCAGATTTGTTTGGTTATTGTGGAACCATTATTGTGTATGGATGGGTGTGCAAGGTGTGTTTCATAATGTTCCATTGTTAAACTTTTCCCAATTTAGGATGAACAATGCGCTGATTTCGATGGATAAGGTTTGGGGAGGGATTTGGATCGCAGTAGTAAATGAGGTCTCGAGGCACAAAAATAGGGTTATCTTTAAAGGGGGAGTAATAGATGTACTGGAGGCTTTTGCGTTGGTCCAATTAAAGACTTCGTCTTGGGTTTCATCCAAGTCACAATCTGCATTTTTTTCCTTTTCTGATTGGTGCATAGACCCGATAGTTTGTATTAGGATGATCTTATGAGATATTTACTTAGTATGTCATCAGATGGCTTTCTCTGGATTAAGTTAGGAATGTCTTGTATAGCCATACATGAGAGTATGTCTATTGGAAGTGATTAAAGTTGTCTTTATGTATAAAAATATCAATATCCTTAATTTGTCACCCCTTTTAGCCTTAACTTTACATAAATTCACCTTCTAGTTTTCCCCTTAAAAACAAGAAAAGACTACCCTAACATAATATGATAAACAATACAACATAATAAAATATAATAATATCATGTTAGTGCACAACAATTTATTGCATCCAACCTCCAAAGGAGTCCTTATTGTATGGAGCTTATAACTTAGTCTACATTCTCTTACCTTTTAATAGTAGTGGAAACTTCAAATCACACTTAAAAACGAAGAGAATACAACACCCATTAATATGTCTAATATAAACATAAAAAATAAGATTTAGTTTTACTTATTCATAAATACAATAGTTCTAATCATCTCTATATTCAGGATTATACGTAAGTGGTCTTAATGCAATGTTTTTGCAAATTTTATGCTTCAATCTTGTGAAAAAAATATGATTGGAAATCAATCAATATTTTCCCCGAAAGAGTTTCCATGAATACTTTATAACATCACCGTGATTAAAAAAAGAATCAAAATTAATCATTTCACTGTTCTTTTTTTAAACTCTAAACTTCCATATATTACGTTGAGACATTAAATGCAGCAAAATCAAAAGAGCAGTGTTATTCGTACAGACAAAATCTATGTAGAAACTCCATAGTCTTGTGTTACAAGCTAGGAGTAGGAGATACATTCGTCTGTTACTATACGAGATTTTAAAGGAAAAAAAACAGGATTGAACACATTTACCATATAGAAGTTTGAACACATTTAACCTAAATGCTCATCTATTCATATATTGTCACCATCAACTATATATTCATATATTAATCTTCTTTGATATAATTTTCAAATTAATAAACCAAAACTAAAAACATGATTAGAGCAAGTAAGATGAATAATGTATAAGCATCACATTGAGGTGGAATATCTGAGACCTGGATCCACTTTTTGGTGGAGAACTTTAAACGCGAGCCATATATATTTTTTAAGAAGTCACTAACTTGCAGCTAGTGCTGTCCTGATCACCATCATAACTCCTTTACCAATATTTAGGTCCATTGACACCTCAAACTTACGATCCCTCTCTATAAATATTCTTCATTGGAAGCGTGTGTTCTTCACAAGCTCTTAATATCTCATAATTCCCATCAATTTCCTCCTTTTCGATTTCATTATTCCCCAGCTTCATTTTATATTTATAATCCTTCATGGCAAACCTTGGAGCTAGAATGAATGGTATTTCATCAAACCAAGTTGAGATCCCTATCCATTCTGATGGAATGGAGCCAAAACCAAGAGATGAGAGCAACATTGACTACTCACAAAGGGCTCAGTGGCTTCGAGCAGCAGTGTTGGGAGCCAATGATGGGTTGGTCTCTGTTGCCTCACTTATGATGGGTGTTGGAGCTGTTAAGAAAGACATCAGTGCCATGCTTATTGCTGGTTTTGCTGGATTAGTTGCTGGGGCTTGTAGCATGGCAATTGGAGAGTTTGTGTCTGTATACACTCAGTATGACATAGAGATGACTCGGCTTAAAAGGGAGAGGGAAGCTAATAACAATGGAGGAGTGGATGAAGAACCTGAAAGGGAGAAGTTGCCAAACCCCTTTCAGGCTGCACTGGCATCAGCACTGGCATTTTCTATTGGTGCTTTGGTGCCAATGCTAGCAGCTGTGTTTATAAGGGATCACAAGATTAGGATGGGAGTTATTGGTGCTGCGGTTAGCCTGGCGTTGTTGGTGTTCGGAGGGGTAGGAGCAGTTCTTGGAAAAACTCCAGTGATGAGGTCTTGTCTTAGGGTTCTGATTGGAGGTTGGATAGCTATGGCTATAACGTTTGGCCTCACCAAATTGATTGGCTCTGCTGAACTTTGAAATTCATTGATATTAATCAGTAAAGATTTTATTGGTTGTGTAATGAGTAATCATGCTGGCTTGTTGTCCATCTATATACGGATTATAGGAATCCTTGCATTTCATTTTAATATTTGTGCTTTCTATATATGAACGAACATAAAATAGTGGATAAGACTGAACAGAAAGTTGCAAGTATATATAATAGTTTAATATAAATTGTTAAGGAACTCTTCTAATACATGTGCTTCAATACTTGAAGCTTTTATCGGCAATTTAAACTTCCCTGTGGAAAGGATTTCATAATTTTTGTAATGCCATGAACTCGATGCTTCAATTGATTACATAGCTACAATGAAATCCGCGCAAGTGGATTGGAGGCAACAAGGTGAACCGTTTTATTTCACACATTTCCCATCAGGGTTTGGAGAATATGAAATGCACAGAATATTTCAAAGATGGAGAAAAATTGAAGACGTTTTTATTTAGAAAAGACTCAACCGAAATGGCTACCGATTTAGTTTCATCAGATTATGGGAGTTACAGACCTAGTAAAGCTAGAAAAACAATTTGACCAGATTAGAATTAGAGAGATGAAACTCCATGTTAATGAGTCAAGATACAGAAAATACAACATTCTGTGGAAGAACAATAAAAACGAACATATTCAAAGAAAGTCATATCAATCGATTAAGAAAGTCATATCAAAGGCCATATGTAGGGTAGTAGGTTCTTTGCAGAAATCAACTTGAACAAAGTCCTACAGTAAATGAAAACTGGTTTTCAACCATTTTTGTATCTATAACGCCATGGTCAAGACAATCAGCAATAGGGAACAATGTTGTATGGATTAAATGCAGAGGTGTTCCAATACACCTATGGGGAAAATTTTGTTTCCAGAAAATTGTAGAAAATTACAATGATTTTCTTGTAGTTGTACTGTTTGATGATAAGACTATGTTGAATTTGATTAATGTTGGTAGTTGTAGTATTTGATGATAAGATTATGTTGAATTTGATTAACGCTAGTTTGATTAAGTGTAACATCATGTGAGGATGGAAATAGTGAAAATCTTAAGAAAATCAATGATGAATTCATTGTTAAATAAATTTGGGAGACAATGTGCTTATATTTTTTTTTTTATAATCTTTACTTTATTTCTCAGTAGAGATGGTAAGGTAGGATGGGTCATGCGTCTTACTGAGTGGCTCAATAAGAAAAAATGCGAGGCGGGCTAGCCATTTTAACCACCTAGACAATTTTTTCCCGCACCTAATATTCTAAAAAATTCCAAAACTATCCATTCTAGATTATACAATCCGGAATACAAATTTTTATTATGGATTATGGATGTCACAATCCAAAATGAAAAATTTGTATTATGGATTTTGAAATTCGGAATATATTATATTTTAGATTGTACAATTGGAAATACAAGTTTTAACTTTTAGATTCTATAACTTTGGTAAGTCTCTAGATTCCACATTCCATAATTAAAAAAAATGTTCAATGAAAAATGTCAAAGGATAATTTAAGTACTTTTTGAAGTATAGGGTGCAGGAAGAAAGGTATAAAGGTGCAGGAATAAACTCCCCAATCCCTAATTCATAACACATTCACGAAATTCTTCATAAGATTTGATGATTTTTTTTATATGTCATAATGTTTTTTTGTCTTTCTAAAATGCATATATTGTTTATGTTTCAATACTCATCCAATGTAATAGTTAGGTCTAAGTCATTTTTATAATAAAATTTAAATATAGTTATATATATTATAGATATTATTTCATACTATTTTTCAATTAGAATGATAATCATGTCTACATGTATTACCTTAAAATGTCTATATTTAATGAAATATTTTATTAATAAATTTATTAGTACAATTAAAATCAAATTTCATTGAAAGTTATAATATCATAATAATTTCTTTTTACCTATATTTTGTTATGCATGTGTCGTGAAAATAATACTGTGATGACATTTACTTAATTCATAAGAAAAAAGATTTAATTTAAAAAAAATAAATTTATTTTTCATTAATTTAAAAAAATATTTCTTATGCAAATGGCCCACAAGTCCACGTGCCAACTTTTATATGGAGCGGACCAACGAAATCAACCCACATTTCCTATGTGGAGCGGACCAACTCGACCCGTATTTTCAAGTCAAATGCAGGATGGATCAATGCAGGGTAGACCATCCACATTGTCATCTCTATTTTTTTTGCATAACAATCTCAATTCCTTTTACTTTATTGTTATTGCTAAATTTTATTTGTAGATAAATTTTGAACATTGTTTGATTGTTTTAACTAATGGATTTGTTGAGCGACCTGAAATTATCTGACCTTATATATACTATCATCTCTAGTATTAGATATTAACACAAATTATGCCAAATATAATTTTAGTTTGATAGTAAAAAGATAGCTATCACTCTCCAAACTTGTGTAATTACTTATTTTTTTTTATTTTATATTCTAGTATTATTAGGAATGCAAACAAATGAAAAATAATGGTAGCTATATATTATTATGTACATGCATTCCTTTTATTAAAAATAAAATTTTAGAGATTGTAACTTTTTTACTTGATGAAAATATTTCTCTAGATTAGTATATTTTATTCCTATACTCAACATATTCTACGTTCTAGGTTAGTAGTAGCCCCTTACTCATTAATAAAAGTAAATTATAAAACATAATGGATTTGAGGATCCAATTTATGATTTAATAAGTTAGGGGAGTGTGTATTCCGCAAGAAAGCCACAAGCCACATCATTGAATACCGAAATATAAAAGAATTAAAATTAAAACTATTACCCTCTCATTGCATTTCATTCTATTTAAGAAAATATCTTAAAGTGGAGATGTGCATTATTGCTTTGTTATTGTTAATTTTCCCTTAGTGGGTTCGTCACCTTGTACTTTTTTTCTGCTTTAAGGACATGCAATGAGTATACTTAAATTCCCACTCAATTTCTCCAATTTTAAATTTTTAACGTGTTGAATTTCACTTTGTTAGGTATTCTTATATCAGATTCCTTTCCCACAACCATATACTTTGTAACAAGTTCTTTTTATGGCCTCTTTCATAACATAGTTCCAACCAACAAAACCCATTTCAATTAGTAAATATGATAACCATAATACAAGAAGGATTTGTAATACCTTGTTGTTTAGTAGATGTTTTATTTTAAATTTATGAGTTTTAGCACTGTTACATAATTTTAAACACCCCAACAAAAATAATTTCAATGTTTAGATTATTAAATGACCAGTTAAATAACATTATTTGTTTAAACAACTCATTTAAACACTGCGATGTATTATTATTTAGTAGAAAACTTGTTAGTAATATTGATTAACTTTAAACAATTCAGGCAAGTACTGCATATACTAAATAACAAAAAAAAAGAGGTTTATCATCATAAATGAATGCTTTTGATTTTTAACTTTCCTGTATTCATACACATATCTACTTTCTTTCACATGCAAAATTATCGTGAATGATGTTACACTTCAATTATATTCTTTTCTTGCTCCAAAAATGAAACTAATTACTCCCCGACAATCATCTAATAACATGTATAAACTAAACACATGTAGGGTTAGTGAAAGAAAGGTATAATAATATTTAATAAGTCACTTTAAGGGAAAAATTTCTTAAATTGCGGAAAGATAAATTTAATGCCATGTTTTGGCTGTTTTTGCAGAAAGTGGTTAGCTTTCGTGTGGATTACACACTCCTCCAATTGATTATTTACACACTTTAATTGCCACTATAAGTCTATATCCCGTGGAGTGCACACTCCATCAAATATAATATATATGTATACCTCTTTCTATCTCATTTATGTAATGTTGAATCAAGAAATGTTCCATTATTTTAATTTAGATATCTTCCTTCTATCATCGTTTAAACTATACTTCAATTTTTTTCCAAAGATTAAAAAAGCAACCAAAATTTACATTCTTCTTGTTATAACTATATTCTCGAGTTAACAGTGACGACATTTAAATATAAAAACATTTTATAATATATATTTTATTTTTATAAAATAATTTTATAATTTAAAAGTTAAGTTTAAATTATACTTCTTAATAATATAAATCTTCTCATGACATTCCTAAGCGATCTAATGTAACGAGAGATGTGATTCAGACTCGCTTTTTTTCATTTGCTCCTTTTTTTTCCTGCTCACATGGTTTTTATATGAAAATCGCACGACAGAGTTTAATTTGTCAGTTATATATCTTCAAGCATGAAAATCTTTTATGCATTCACTATGTTCGAAAAACATTGTCATTTTAAGAATTTTAATTTATTTTTAAATTACTTTTCATTTGGAAAACTAAAATGGCGTTACTTTATTTTTCAATTTTAACCTTACTGTGTATCTTTACTCAAATAAAATTTTATATAAAACTTTAAATCATACACACTTCAAATCCCTAAACCTTAAATGCATATAATATATTTAATACAAACATTTTTTTATCAGCAAAAAATAATAAATAAATGTTATTCATTTTAGGATGATACATCTCTAATACAGAACGAAAACTTTCTCCCTTAGAATAAAAAACCAAAGAATCCTACCAATGTCACAAGCAACACATCAACAAACACCCAACCAACACTAAAAAACAACACTAAATCAAATACATGCAAATCAGAGGATCAAGACACCAGTCAGAATAAGAAAAACGAGTTGAGGGTACTTTGAAAGCGATCCAAGACTAAACCTTTAATTGAATAAGAGCAAACATTTCTGAAACACCCACCACTTCCCTTTTAAAAATTACATTGTTCATGTGCCTCCAAATCTAACTTACTACAGCGATCCAAATTGTCCCCAAATAACATTAACATATTCAGATGCATTACACATACTAAATTGTAAAAATATGATGACAAGAATCAGAATGATCCACGAACGCCAAACCTAACCAAGCGTAGCACTGACTCCAAACAAGCCAAGCTATCCTGCACTCGAAAAATAAATGGCGACACGACTCCTCTTCCACCCCGCACATAATACACATACTACTTTCGATCACTACCCCTCTCCTTTCCAAATTAGACTTGTTAGCTATCTTATTTTCCAACACCCTTCAAGCAATGACATGGGCTGAAGATAAAACCTTAATCCACAACTTTTCATACATGGAAGTGTTTTCCCTCTCTAGTTCACCCCTTAAGAAAATGTAAGCAAAATTGACCGAGTAAAAAGAAAACTCACTATCTTTCAAACCCAGCTATCTTCCATTTCCAACTCGATCCTCAACCCTTGAAGCTTTTGAAGAAGTTGACTCTCCAGAACCTTTTCCCACTCAAACTGAATCCTTATCCAAGCTAACTTCCCCTCCCAGACACCATCAACCCAACCCCCAAAGTCAACCAACTAGACTTAGAGGAAATGGTCAAGGAACACAGCCTCGGAAAAATGCTCTTCAAATCACCACAATCCGCCCAATTATCTTGCCAAAAACTAATTTCCTTCCCGTTTACCAATCTTCCACTTGAAATGATCTTCAAACCTCCTTCCCCAACTCTCCAAAACCCAAATCTCCTTCAACTCTTTCCACCAAAGGGACACCTTAATATTATTCCTTCGCTCTCTTAGACTTCTTCAACCTTCGTATTTAGACTCAAGAATATCCTTCCACAATCTTTCTTTATCCATCCCCAGATGCCAAATTCACTTTCCTAATAAAGCTACATTGAAAACTCTTAAATCAAGAATTCCCAGACCGCCAACCTCACGAGACTGGCATTTTTTTTTTCCATGAAGCCCAAGCAATCTTCCTCCCTTCCGACCCCTACCCCCACAACAAATTCCTATGAATTCTCTTTATCTCCTTTAACACCACAACATACATTTTGTATAGAGACAAATAAATTAACGGAATAGATGAAAGTACGGACTTAATCAGACAAATCCTCCTGGCCATGGAGAGAAGTCTACCTTTCCACCTTCCTAGTCTAGTCTTCAATCTTTCAACCACTCCACCCCAAAAAAGCACCTCTCCTATGACACCCCTTTACCATCATTCCCAAGTATTTAAAAGGAGTTGTGATCACCTCACAATTAAGAATAGTTGCAAAACGCTACATTGTAACCTGATCAATCCCCAAATCATTACTTTTCAAAAAATTCACCTTAATACCAGAAGATAATTCAAAACAATTCAACGCTTCCTTAATGTTAAACACACTCTTAATATTGGCTTCACAAAAGAAAAGAGTATCATCTGCATATTGCAACATGTTTACCTTAACTTTCTTATTCCTAATTTCTAAACTATTAATCAATTTTTTCTCAACTGCCATTCTTGACACGCCTGCCTAACCTTCAACCGTAATAAGAAATAGAAAAGGTGCTAACGGATCCCCTTGATGCAACCCCCTCATCAGAATAAACTTCTTAGAAGGACTTCCATACACAAGCACTGGCACCGAGGCAAATTCTAAACAGGACTTGATCCATTTAATCCATTTGTCACAGAAACCAACTCGTCATAGCATATATTAAATAAACTCCCAACTTATAGAGTTATAAGCCTTCTCATAATCAACCTTAAAGAAAACACAACTTTTCTTCTTCCTCTTCATCTCCTCAAGGACTTCATTGGCCACTAGCACACCAACCAATAATCGCCATCCTTCAAGAAAAGTGAATTGTCTAACATCAATAACTTTGCTAATCACCCTTTTCAGTCTAAGAGATAAAGCTTTCGAGATAATTTTATATAAGAATTCAACCAACAAAATAGGTATAAATTCACTGAGTTGGTGAAGATTGTCAAATTTAGGAGTCAAACATAAGAATGACGCATTTAACACCCTAGGCCATTTACCTCTAGTTGCAAAGTCTTTCATCGCCAACAAAACACCCTCTTTAATGAAGTCTCAACTAAAATTTAGGAACCCAAAATTAAAACTATATGGACCAGGACTCTTCGAGCTGTTGCAGTTCTAAACTGTGTCCTTTATTTCTTATTCAAAAAAATCTCCAACCAACATCTCGTTATCTTCCCAGAGATGGCATTAAATTTGACATTATCCATCTTAATCTGGAAAGCTTATTTCTCGACAAATCTAGAATTGAAAAAATCTCGAACCTTGTCCTTAACCACATCCTTATCAACACACCACTGACCATTCTCTACAATGTTGTGTAACTCGTTCCTATCCCTCCTCCATTTTACTGTTGTGTGGAAAAATTTTGTATTAAGGTCACCCTCTTTCAACCACTTTAGACGAGTTTTTTGATGCAAAACTGCTTCTTGTTTAAATAAGTTCCTGCTTTTTTTTTTGCTAAGAGAAGCCTTCTTCCCTCCCTCCCGAGCTCATCTAACTCATCTTCATCGTCTGTTGCATCTAACTAACTAATTCTCTTTTACAAATCTTTTCCAATAGTATTAACATTCCCAAACACTTCTTTGTTCCAAATTTTTAAGTTTGCTTTAAGTTTTTTCAATTTTTCTTTGAATACAAAAAACCCTTCTCCAAACCTCATAATTGGACCATTTATTCCTTAAAAAATATTTGTACCTATTATCGTTTTGCCAAGCATCCAAACACTTGAACGGTTTTGGACCCCAATCCACACACATATATTTTAGTACAATAACAAAATGATTAGATACAAATCTACTTAAGACAAATTGTTTACTATGCGGCCAAGCTTCTAACCATTCCTTTAATACAAAAACCCTGTCAATCCTACTCTTTACTAACCCATTTGATTTGTACTAGGTACACTTTCTTCCAAACAACGTGATATCTACCAATTCAAACTTTTCTATGAATGCGTTAAACCATTTATTTATTTGTTGTAATCAGACACTGATATCAAACTCTTCTTCTCCTGTTGTCTTCTAATGGAATTAATGTCCTCAACTACACACCAAGCCTTACAAATCTGATTCTTCCTGTACTCACTGATCTCTTCCCAAATCAACCTTTTTTCCCTCAACGAGCCAAAACAATAAACATTCACAATGGTGACTTGTACCCCAATCCCAACCTTCCAAATCCCTTCAATGATGAAAAAATTACAACCGTTGAAAAACCTAGTCAGTTGAAAGCTTTTCTTTATCCACATCTTAATAATCCCACCTACATTATTGCTAGCAGCATTTTCAACCCAATCTATTTCATTAGAACCAAAGAAAATAACAACTCTCCTTACTCATTCCTGCCTGCAAACGGAAAGGCCGCTAAACCCGGTCCTTATACTCCAAAGTCAGCCACCTTCCTTGAAGCAAGACACAGAGAGCGACTGACCTTACTAGCTTCCAGAATGTAAACTAAATCCTGACCTTGATTGTGACACGTGCTTCGTCCCTCTCACTTGGACACTTTCCAGCAAAACCCTCCGAACCTCCTCTCCTGCACACCCCTCCCTTCCCCTCCTCCATAGAACCCGCTCCACCAGCCACCGCCAACTCGTCTCCCTTGCACGCCCTACAAATAACCTCTTTTTTTGCGCCCCGAGTTGTATCCTGTGACAGGGGAGAACGTACCATCGGCAACCACGCACTTCGATAACGTCTCCTCGCCAGTTGTGATTATGAAAGCCACAAGCTTCGACAGTGACTCCTCACCAGCACCAGACTCCTTTCTCTCTCCACTAGTCGCACACTCCAACTTGTTCGCCGTCTCCATGCATGAACTTTCAACCACCATGATTGCGCCTTGACCTTGTTAGAATATATGGTCTTAAATAAGGGGGGGGGGGTGAATTGTTAATAAAAGATTTTCGAAAACTTTGAAGGTATAATGAAAGCCAATGAAGAATCACAGAGAAAGAAACTAAGGAAAGCAATGCACAAAGCTGTTTTAGTTGATTTCTAGAAAATCAACCGGTTGTTTTTGCGATTCAACCGGTTGTTTTTATCAGCAGTTAATAAAAACAACTTAAAACAGATATATGTGAGATCAGAGAAAGAGAGAATCACTCAACTGGTTCACTCTTACACCAAGAGCTACATCCAGTCCCCAGAAACCACTGGGTATAGCACTGTGCAATCAAAACCAGATTACAAACACCACACACCAAAGTGGTGTCCTTGAACCCCTCAAGAAACACACTACCTTTGGAAAACCACACCAAGAGTGTTGATCTTGAACACCTCAAGAACACACAACACTCATTGCCAACACAAATACAGAAATACAGTAATTAAGGAAGAAGGGAATAGAATACACTTGGGTGTTACAAAGCTTAAAGTTCAAAATTACAACCCAATCCTATTCCACACACTTAAGAATTATCTAAAGCTCTTTCAAATCTTGGAAAAACTGTTTTGATAAACTCTTTTTCTTACTCCAAGATTAGGAGCGTAAAACCACCTTTATATAGATCAACCAAGTGGTCAAAAACATTTAATAAAGGAGCCAAGGTAGTTAGGATCATTTAAAACATATTAAAACCACTTAACAAAATTCTATTAAGGTTTTTTGAAAAACAATCAATTGTTTTGTCGAAACAATCAGTTGAATTGACTTGACAACAAAGTCAAGCTTTTCAAAACCTTTTCAACAACTACTAAGGTAAACAACCTGTTGTTTCGAAATTTCAACCTGTTCAACTTTCATCTACTTTTTATAAAACTCATATTTTCAAAAGGTTAAAGATTCAAATGAACTTGGATCATCTTAAGGAGTGAATTAACAAGTTTCAAACAACCAGACACAGACACACACATAACAACAGCAAGGTCTTCAAGCTTTCCACTTGGATTTGGAGACATCAAAACATCTTGTTCAACAGACCTAAGCTGCCTTCCGAAACACCATCAACGCACACAGAAAGGTCTGCCACGTCCAAAGATGGGTCGAAGGAGTCGCCAACCCAACTTGCTTCTCTCAAATGGGCAAGAGGAAGCCTAGGACAAATCAAGTAATCATCCCAATATGCTTTTAAAACCGATACACCCTCATTAATGCTCGATTGGCAAAAAGCATGTGCCTTATTAATGTTGTTACACACCTTTGCATGCACCTCATTAAAACTATTATTATTATTATTATTAACAATTGCATGCGCCTCATTAAAGTTAATCATCTCCTTTGCATGCTCCTTATTAATGTTGTTTGCATGCACCTTATTAGAGTAAAAATACTCCTTCAAAATCGAGGCACCCTTCTGCCTTTCCAAGGAAGCATTATCATCATCACTAACTCGTGCAACAATTTTTGGTATCTCCTCCATCACCATCGAAAATTGAACAGTTTGCTCTTCTCCTCCTTCCGCTCTTACCCTTTTGCCAAAATCAAAACAATCTAAATTCAAGAACTCCCCTCCGACACCGTCTTTCGTTCTAGCTTCTGACTATGACTTCGAAAAATCTCCCCACTTATTATGAGATCAGCTTAGCATATGATTTGGGAAACTGCATTCCTCTTCAAACGACACTGCACTCCTCTTCAAAGGGTATGAATTCAAAAAAATTAATCCTCTTAATATAATCTTCTGTTACTATGTGAGTTTTTAAGACATAAACGTCATTTAGATATACCTCTCTAAACACATAAGGAAGCTAAACTGAGATTTTTTTATAAGAAAGAAAAAATAAATAATTATGAACCACTTCAGGGGTGGTCCATCCTTTATACAATATTGAATATGAATGTACAATACCTTCCTCCAAAAGCTTACCACAAATATCCTTCTTAAGCAACACTAAAAAACAAGCCAACAAACTGAAATAAAGACACTCCAGAAACAACCTAAATCCTCATCCCAACCTTCTAAAACACAAAAGACTTAGATTTACAAAGTCTTTTGATCAAATACATACAAACCAGAGGATCAAGACACCAATCAGAATAAGAAAAACATGTAGAAGCAAAATTATAAGTAGCCCAAGACCATACCTTTAATTCAACCAAGGATGATCAATCACACCACCTTTAAAAAAAGTGTTTATTTCTATGTCTCCAAATCTTACCAACAACTGTAATCTAAACGTCACTCAGATATACCTTCATCTATTCCTCGTTATGATTTTCAAACTAATAATGAACCATAACTAAAAACAAATTATTGATCTAAGTAAGATGAATTACTTTATTACAATGAGGTGGCATATCTGAGACTTGGATCCACTTTTTGATGGTGAATTTTTAACGCCAACCATTTATATTTTTTAACAAGTCACTAACTAGTAGCTAGTGCTGTTCTGATCACATATCACAATTTCTTTATCAATATTTAGGCAATTTACGCCTCAAACTTGACGATCCCTCACTATAAATATTCATCCTAGAAGCGTGTGTTCTCCACAAGCTCTTAACATCACATAATTCCCATCAATTTGCTCCTTTTCTATTTCAGTATTTCCAAACTTGGTTTTACCTTTATCATTCCACATGGCCAACCTCGGAGCTAGAACCAATGGAATTTCATCAAACCAAGTTGAGATCCCTATCCATGCAAATGGTGTGGAGTCAAAATCAAGTGAAGAGAGCAACATTGACTACTCACAAAGGGCTCAGTGGCTTCGAGCAGCAGTGCTGGGAGCCAATGATGGGTTAGTCTCTGTTGCTTCACTTATGATGGGTGTTGGAGCTGTTAAGAAAGACATCGGTGCCATGCTTGTTGCTGGTTTTGCTGGATTAGTTGCAGGAGCTTGTAGCATGGCAATTGGAGAGTTTGTGTCTGTATACACTCAGTATGACATAGAGGTGAATCAGCTTAAAAGGGAGAGGGAGGCTAATAACAATGGAGGAGTGGATGGAGAACCTAAAAGGGAGAAGCTTCCAAACCCTTTTCAGGCTGCAGTTGCATCAGCACTGGCATTTTCTGTTGGTGCTTTGGTTCCAATGCTAGCAGCTGGTTTTATAAGGAGTCACAAGATTAGGATGGGAGTTATTGCTGCTGCAGTTACCTTGGCATTGTTGGTGTTTGGAGGGGTAGGAGCAGTGCTTGGAAAAACTCCAGTGAAGAAATCTTGTTTCAGGGTGCTGATCGGAGGTTGGATGGCCATGGCCATAACATTTGGCCTCACCAAATTGGTTGGCTCTGCTCAACTTTGAACGTCATCGATTACTAGTCATTAAGTGCAACATGTTTTATTGTGCTGTGGTACATGCTAATACTATTAGTCTTTTCTAGATTGTGGCTGCTTTGTTTAAGTGAACAATTGTGTGCTGTCACCCCAAGGATATTAGGGTTCATTCTGTTTTCTATGATTCCGAGCTTTATTGAACTGTTTACCATGTCTGTTTAGTATTCCGAGTAGTCTGTTTAAATCGTGTGAAACTATCGTAGTGGAAAGAAATGCATAATATATTTGTGTATTAATATCTTAATTGTCTACATTCTACACTATAAGAAAGAATGGAGAAATTTAGCTACTTAAAAACAGCATCGATTTAGATTTAGAGTGAGTAAAACAAATTCTAATATGACACAAATAATCATAAAATTTAGATTTGACTAAGAGAAGAACAACTTTGAAAGTAAAAAATTATTATTAAATTATTTAAAAAATATCTTTTTATGTCGATTTAGAGTTGGCTAAGTGAATACTAATTATGTTTTATTTTGATGAATATTTTTTTGAGAAAGTTAATTATTTTTTTCTTGTAATGATTATTATTATTATTATTTAAAAATGGATTCACTTTTTTATGAATTAATTTATTAAACTTCTTGTAAATGGCAATGGTGTTTTGTGAGTTTTAAACATATTAATAAAGAAGTAAATATTTAGAGTTTATGTAGTATGCATACAAATATTTTTACAAACTTTTTTAGTGTTTCATATAAAGTTTGTGTATAGATGGTTAAAGTATATCTTATTCGTAAATTTTTTACTATTGTGAATTTAGACTCTAAAACAAATAGTGATCATTAATGATTTTTTGGTAAAGAGTTTTTTTTCTATAATATCTCAAATAACTTATTAGTGTAATAATAGTAACTTTGTGTACTTAGTGAGGAGTGATGTTGTGTATTCATGTTTATTTTTAGGAGATTAATCAATATTTAAAATTGTCTTTGTGAACTCGAGTAAGTCAAAAGTGACAATACTTGTACTCAATTTTGATTAGTTGAACTTTGTATTTTTCAAAGGACAACTGAATGTAGCATAAATTGCAATGAACTGGTATAAATTAAAGTGTTAACAATTTATTACTTGAGTTGCCTACTCTTTGCCATCATTAAAAAGAATTTTAATGAAAATATTGTGAATCAATGTTAAAAATATTGCACGAGCCTCCTTTCATCTAATTGATAGAGTTTTTGTGTAAAATTTTTCAACTATGTTTATAATCTTTATTTAACCTTTTCTTTCTAAAACTAACATTGTCTTTTATATTGTATCAAAGTTGAGTTAGTTCTTTGTAGAACAAGAGGGATAAATCTCACCTATGCTATAGAGAGTGAATAACAAGTTTTGAATAGACCAGTTCTATCAAAGGATAAAAAATTTGATTACCGGAAGCAACAAATTATTAATTATTTTTAAATCATATTATATAGATATTATGGATGTTATGGACAATGATAATTACATACTCGTAGATGATAACAACCAACCCCTATCAAGAAGTTCTTGAACTGATGAAAAAAAAATATGTGTTCCACTTTAAGGTTCACAAACTCCTTTGATATATGCTTTTTCTAAATATGATGATTCAAAAGCTCATGCATTCAAAGGTGAAAAGGAGATGTCACTCACTCTTAGAATAATGTATGGGGGTTTCATCGAGGTAAAATCAAATAAACTTTTTTATTTACAGGCTAACACATACTCTTCAGTGTAAGCAAAAATGAAGATACACAAAGAATGTTTAATAAATTTAAAATTATACTAAATGAGCTTTGATCCTTAGTAGGGGTGGCAAACCATAGGCCCGAAAAATGCAAGCTGGATTGGTCCGTCCCGCATACAAAATGCGGACTGGTTTTCATGACCCGCCTCACATGTGGGTTGGTCCACGAGCTGACCCACTTTTTTTTTTTAACTTAGAGGAGGAGTGGAGGCAGTAGCGCGCAACAATTGCAGGCAAAGCCACACGGAGTCATAAGCGGAGCGAGCGACGACGTTGCAAAGGAGAGTGCGTCGTGTGTTGTGTGCGTTTTTTGGAACAATGTAACTACATTGTGATTTGAGTGAAAACCTAATTTTTTTCACTCAAAGTTGTCACTTCTCCATTGGACCATCGTTGTCAAGTCAATTTATTTTTAATTTATTTTTTATTTATTTTTGCGGGCTAGCGGGCCTGCCCGTCCCACTCCGCCCACTTTGTCACCCCTAATCCTTAGGTAAAAAATATGATTTATTCAATCATATTGAAAAAATATTTTAAAAGCTTTATGAAACAATGGCGAGCACAAATTATAACTATTGGGACAAAAAAATGGCTTGAACAACATGCTCATTCAAGAACTCATGCATTTTAAAAAGTTGGAATTAAAGTAAGAAGAGTTCATTTAAAGAGAAAATTATCTAGCCCTCAAAAAAGCTCAAGGATAAATATACACATCCCCAAAAGCTTTTAAGGAGGAGGAACCTTTGGAAGAACCCTCAAAAGACAAACACTTTGACCCAGATAATGAAATCTCTTTCATTTGCTAAAAGGTACATCAAATATGGAAAAGAAAGGGAGGCTCAGAGGTAGGAAACCCCAACCTTAGAAAGGAAAATAACAAAGAGAAAAAAAAAAACCATGTGGTCTACTATGAGTGCAAGAAGACATCACACTTCAAATCAGAAGCTAACAAAAGTTACGAAATGCAAGATATTTCTCAAAAAAGGTTCTCGTGTAAACATGGGAGGAACTTAGTGTTTGTTTAGATTGGGGAGTGGATGTGTGAGGATATGAAAAGAAAGTGTGAAGAAAGTGAGGTTGTTTGGATTGGAGTATGTTAGAGAGAATGTGTGAGGAAAGTTTATAGAAGTTTGTGAGTGATAAGATAGTTGGGAGAAATTTTTTTTTTTTATAAATTGTTAAATGTTTCTTTACAAATATATCTTTGTATATTAAATTTTTTTAATAATAAAATGAGTTATTTTTGTTAAAAAATAA
>Ga0123341_1000507_pt1 | contig 23959 bp, 13 predicted proteins | sample Turbeapinknodule_FD_89959 | JGI IMG/M metagenome (GOLD analysis project Ga0123341, IMG submission 89959) | Root nodule microbial communities of legume samples collected from Mexico - Turtle bean Mexico pink nodule | ecosystem: Host-associated > Plants > Roots > Nodule | place: Mexico: Nepantla...
ATTATCTTATGAATTTCATCTGTGAGGAATCAAGATGAATGACTTTAAATTAAGCATAAAGAATAAGTAGTTTTGAGTATTATATATTGTATTATTCAAAATACAGATGATTGAGATAAACGCAATTCAATCCCAAGTATCTTTTTCTATATTTGATAAGTTGGTTTTGTTACATCCAGAATCAAACCCTAAATCTTTGAGTTCTTGTGAAATCTTTAATTTGATTATGAACAAAGTCTCAAAATTATTTTCTATACTTAATGAGTTTTAAAACAGAACATCTTAATTAGAATTGTTCCCTATGGGTTCGACATTCGTACTTTAAAGAGTACTATATTACAGTTGATTCGGTACACTTGCCGAGAAATATCAACAATAATTAATATCAATTCATTCTGAATGTAATTACGAGTAAAATACTAAACTGTAAGTTAACTAATAATACCTTTATCACCATTTCACTTTTCATGACATCTTGGGTGAACAAAAATAGTGTGAAACCTTAGTACCAATTTCTCAGCAGTGTGGATAAGCTAAGTCTATTCTCATTTAGTAATCCAATAACTAGAATTAAAATAAACAATCATTTTAATCTTTGAAATTATTTAACACCCATTTATGCTGCTATGAATACATTGTGTTCTAGTTGATTTCTTTTTTTAAGAAAAAAGAAAATTACTATTAGACAATATAAAGCTATCAACATGACAATATGCATAAATATACTAAACTGTATTGCTGTAAGCACAAAACAGTAAAATTATTTCGGTCATTGAAAATGCACAAAGCAATTCATTAAACCGTGTTATTCACTTATCCTTTGTTGTATGTACTGCTAAAGTCAAGCAGGTATAGTACAGGGAGACAGTGGATGAAGGAGGAGCAGGAAACTGGTGAATTAACCTGTCCTTTGCCTAGGGACACTGTTAACAAGTAATTCTAGGTTACATGTTAACAATCTAGTAAGACTCTTGCTGACTAGTTCTCATGGAAATTCATTTCATCATGATATAGAGACAAATAGCCATTCGGGTTTGTGGTCACGGAAAAATTGATGGAATTTACATTCCTAAATTGTTATAGTATGTTGCTCGCAGTGAACAGAGATCAAAACATTCTCCTAAACATAACCATTAGACTTTGAGCCTCTAGCATTTCTTTTCCTAATGTCAGCATCATAATGTAACAGAGCAGCATCCAGAGCCTGCGTAAAAAATTATCCGTATCCCTTAATCTCCCATAAGATGTAATAAACAAGAAGGTTACAGAAAAAAAACAAAGATAATGAAAAACAATGGCATGGTCAATCCACTAAATTGAACTGCACAAGAACATCAATCTATGGCTGCAACACACCTATACTGGCAAAACAGAAAGCCTTCCAAGAGAGGAAAATTTTAAAAAAGGAAAATCATGAAGCACTTCCTGTAATGTGACTGAATTCTGTTTTAATCCTCCAAAAAGATCTTCTGTTGCTCTGTTTTCGTAAATGTTAAAACATCTAAAATATATTTACCACCACTTACTGACGTGCCATGCACTAAACATGCCACATTATATGCCACGCCCAAATGGTTGCCAAGTAACATGTCAAACTGGATGCCACATCCTCACTAAGTGGTGACAGAGGTCAGAAGCCATATTCTAGAACTATAAAATTTATAAGGAAAACCAAAAAACAAAAATTGAAGGACAAAGATCAAGTTAAATCATGTTGTTAAGAACTCAACACATTTAAACCAAAACATAACTCTTGAAACAAAATATAAAAGGTTTATCTTAGAAGTGTATTTCATCACGTGGGAAGTGGTTTGTGTTAAATCAAAGTTTGAAAATCACGAAGAAAGAAATGAAAATGGTCAAATGAGTATGTCGTGCTCACCTGCTGCATAGGATGGACAACAAGGGAAACCTGGTGCCGCAAGTCTGACTGTGCAGATACCTTTATTTCCTAAGAATCAACAAAGAAAAATATATGGTTCTTACTTACTACAAATAAAATTAATGCAGGTAACAAAATATTAACATATTAAAAGAAAAAGAGTTAGTGCAGTGAGAAAAACTAGAAGAGGCTTTAGCTAAAAGCGTACCTCCAGTTTAGAATATATCTGTGATATGGAATCTTTCAGTCTTCTTGTCTGCATTTAGTTCACGAGTGAACAAAACATCAGATCTATAATAAAATGCAATTCAGAAATATTTTTCAATGCATCACTAAAACCATATCAACACTGTAATGAGTGTGTGATCCAATTACCACGAATGGTGCACAGAAGGAAAAACACTCAACTCATCGACTGCCTATCTGACGTAGACTACTTATATTGCAATTTTGATCATAAAACATCAAACTTATGCCACAGATTAATTGCTCAGATCAGCCGGGTTTCTTACATGGTATCCAAGCTTATTTCCTTGAGCCTTCAAACAAAAATAAGTTATAGATTGATGCTTGGTAAGTTTACAAGACCTTTAGAAATTAGTTGAATAGTAACTAAAATCTTGAGACAAACAGTCTTTTTCTTCTTTTTTTCAGCACAAACAGGCTTTTCTTGTTAGGCACATGTTAGAGTCATAAAAAGAATTATAGGCACACAGTTTAAAAGCAAAGTCAGACAGGATAAATGGTTTGCTGACAATTACCTAGCGGGAAACGGTTCACAAATGTACGTGATGCAATAGCAAACTCAATATTCAATTAAAGAAAGCCTTTATATAAAATCAAGCAAAATTTTGACAAACTGGTTCACTGATTGACTTAGAATAGAAACTTTTTGCAATGTAAACCATAACAATTTATTAATATGAAGTGAACATACTGCTCTTTAAATTGCAACAAGAAAAGAGATAGAGGAAAAACACATGATGAAGATCCACAACTAAAGCAAATTATATATGAGCTCAAGAAATAATTGCAAGGAAATCCGCATCCCAGACTTATTCAATTGGTGTGATATTTAGATAGGTCATGCATAGGAATCAGCATTGAAAGATTTTTTTAAATCACAAAAGCTCAACATTTACCTTATTAACAAGGTTTTGTGTTGTAACTGGATATGAAGACCAATAGTGCCGAAGCAATTCCTGACTGCACACCCAATGCTGGAAAGAAAGTTGATGTATGACAAAAGTATAAATACAAACATTCAAGAACTACCCCAAAAGAAAATACAAAAATTATGAAAAGTCAAACTACAGATTCAAAATAAATGCAACAAATGCTATATCTCAACACAAATATCCAAAAGATTATCCCCAGCTCTTTTTTTCTTTTCTTTCTATCCGTTCTTTTTTGTTTTCCTTCTCAAAGACCTCAGAAACAATTGTGGATGACTCACATCTAGTAGTTTCTCCTTGGTAGTATTGGGCAATATATCAAGGACACTCTCTTGAGAAGTTTTCCCAAGATGATATTTGGAGCTTGAGATATTTTTAGTCAATCCGTGAAGGACCTGAAAAAAATAATTTGCTTTCATTTTCAACAGGAAAGAATATTTGTTATTAGTATTACAAAAGAAATGAAAAAGAACAGAACAAAACAAAACAAAACAAATGTTTCTTCGCAAAATATTGAGAGATTAACGGTATACACCTGTCAATTATTGAAAAGTGGCATTCTTTTCAAATATAGAATTGTGACACAAATATATATTACCTTAAGAGCGACCTCTGGACTAAAGAGGGGATCCCTTAATCCAGTAGTTTGGATTTTCGATATGGATGCCCTCAAAGAACCATAGGCTTCCTCAGAACCCAAACTGCACATCATTTGCTCCATTCCAGGTTGGGAATCATCTAAAGTTTTTACTGCATTAGCTTGTTGGAAATCAAAATAGTCACGAGGATCCTGATTATGAAATAAATACATTAGTCATAACACTTACAGATATTTTATCACAAAACAACATTAATTATTAATTAGTAAATTTTTTATGGTGTTTTCTCTTATATGTCCATAGGTAAATGACAATAAGTCAACTAAAGAAAGTTGTTCTGAAAAAGTAATTATTACATTGCAAGTACAAAAGTTATTCAATGGTTGCTCTTTTAAGAGATTTAAATAATACTTCCAGACCATGGCCCAATGGCACACATTTTATAAATCAAGTTATTCAATATAAATATATTACTGTAATAAATATGGTTCATCTAATTCTTGAGAAAAAGTTGAACCTTGATACAGAGTGGTGCATAACGATGATCATCTTGTGACTGAAGATCTTCAATTGGGGTCATCTTTGAAATTCTGTTTCGTCTCTCCTCGTCACCTACAACCTCATCAGATTCTGTATAGAAGAACGAAATAAGAATTTGCTCCATGTGAACGGAAGGGAAAAGGAAAAGAAAAAAGTCAGCCACACTAACCCTGTTTTCTCCGAGCAAGAATTTCGGCTACGGTTCTCGGGTTTTCCATCTCCATATCTACATTTATATTTTGAAATTTGACTCATCAGATCAGACCATATGGCCATAACTAAGTTGAAGCTATCCAGATGGGAATGCATTTTACACTCCAAGGTTTCAATTGATTTCAGGAAAAAGGTTTTAAAATGTGTCTTACACTCTTGATCAAGGTAACACTTAATGACAATAAAAATTCTGAATATAAATGAGAACAGAAAACAAATTTAAGTTTCTTAAAAGCTGAGCTTTTCGAGTTTGTAAATCAGAATTCTTCACAACCTCTAAAATGTCATCAAACGAATTTTAAGTGAAACAAATAGCATAGAAGTGATAATATCATAATACAAACACGTGTGAGGAAGTCTCACCCCCCTCACTTTGGTATATAAGCTCTTTCCAGCGAACAAATAATTAAAAGTCAACTTCAATATGGCTACAGGAGTAAAGCAAATTAATCACAAGGAAATAATCTAATTATGACATGCATTATTAGTATCTGTCAATCTTACAAATTTACTACTGAAGACCATTATTGTCTGATTACAGATGCATATTATATTAGACAATAAAATTTAGGGAACTTATATTACGATGATACGGGAAGAGACAAAATATATAGCCAATATGTGAACAGATTTAAGAATAAAATTATGAAACAAAAATATTTTTGGTAGATACTGAAAAAATCAATTTGAATAGAGGAAATTACCTAAAGTTTTCCCTTCAAGAACAACTGCACCTTGTCTATTAAGATCTTGTAACAACGTTCTCTTATACAGAGAATTTTGGGCTTCAGATATTTCTTTGCTACCATCTCGGAATATCCCATGATCCTTCTCATCAAATAGAGACAAAGGTCAACATACAGAAATTCAACACAAATCTAGCACTTCTGAACCAGCCGCATAAATAGATAACAGAACATTGGAATATCCCATGATCCTTCTCATCAAATAGAGCAAAAAGGTCAACATACAGAAATTCAACGCAAATCTAGCACTTCTGAACCAGCCGCATAAATAGATAACAGAACATTTGAATCATATTAACTACTAAACGATTAGCAGCACAAGGTATGGAATTTGAATATATATATAGACATCAAAACTTGAAAGCTTTTGTAAACTTGTGGAGACTCCATAGCTCTCCTAGTAAGTCAGACTTTTACATAATATAAAAAAATTAAATAACATAATAATTAAACATTTCAACTTTGTAAAGCAAAATAGCAAACTACAGCATAACAAAATCTTCAAGTACATTACTACTAAACAAGATCAAACTACACCAAATCATGCATAAATAGTTCAAAACATAAGTTCTAAAATGATAGCATTTAGAAAACCAAAAAAGGACTAATGTCTTCAAATCTCCATGTCCAATAACATCATCTCCAAAATCACCATCTCTATTGAGCTCATTCTTAGATGAAAAATGTGCATAATCAAAATTGGCATCCAAAACCAAATTATGAAGATCAAATTCATCAAGAGTTGGATTACTTGAACTTCCTCCAATCCAACAGATTCAATGTTGTTGCTACCATTGTCTTCACCCTAAGGCTGTTCAACCTCAACATTCTCTTCATCAACATTATGTCCTCTTATGTTATCCATTCCTAATCAAACATCATAGCATCAATTTTTCTTATTTGTCTATTTTTCAACTTTGAATTGTATATCATGTAAAATAAGTCATTCATCTCTTATGTAAACGATTCCTTCTTTTTGTATGAACCTAAAAATCACAAAATTGATCTTATGCTATCAAAGGATTGGACATCTAGATTTGAAAACATCAGACATTTATTAGCTTTTTAAATGCTAGCATTTTAAGAACTTGTGTTTTGTATGAATTTAGCATAACTTGGTGTAGTAGTAATGTACACACACTTTGTTACTTAAGGTTGAAGCTTGCAATTTTAGTTTATTATGGAGTTGAAATTTTAAAGTATTATGTTATTTGTTGGCATTTTAATATTTTTTATTGCAACTGAAAATTTACTTTAGAAGGGGTGAACTTGCATAAAATGTGAAAAAACACATTGTGAAAGAACTCTAAAGGAGATTGAGGAACTGTTTCATTCACCATACAGGAAGATGTGTGTAATCATCTCCTTGGTCTGCTTCCATATCTAAAGTTGGATCAACACGTCGAACCTGCAAAAAGACATATTAAGACAATGCAGCCAAAAGATCTTCAATGAGAATAAAAACTAAAGAGAAAGATGACGAAGACCTTCTTTCGAGCTTCAATTTCTAATATCTCATCATCTTTCAAAAAGACAGCAAGATCCTCATCTTCAGCAGCCTCAGCAGCTGCTGCAACCGCATTTTTGGTGCTATGAAGATACTCAGCTTTGAAGTATTTATTCCAGAAATCTACCTCGTTCATCTTGAATTTGGAGACCATGGGGAAAAAAGACAAAATTTAGTAAGCAAAGTGCTTGATATTTCACACAAACTATTACAAAAGATAATAACAAACACTGCAAAGATTTTCAACATACTTTACTAGGTACAAAATTGAGGAATGCCTGGTGGACAGCAGGTTTGAGGGTAAAAATCTGGAAAAAAAAAATGCAAAACAAAATAAGGATAGTAAACATTCAAAAATTTTCACTTAAATAAGAAATAAATATTTGAAATAATGAATGAAATACAAGCATAATCAAACCCTCCCAACTAAAAAACAGACAAATACTACGGAACCAAATGTGGCTGAAACATATAATAAAGCTGCATAATCTGTAGTAGAGAAATAAACCTATTATAAGCCCACTAATGCAATAAGAATCCTAAGTGGTAACCCCCACAACTCACAAGGTTGCTTGGTCCAATAGCAAACAAATTGATTCCGTAATATATCTAAAATATGGCAAGATATTCTAACAAAACCATGCTAAAGAAGCCACATACAAAGAAAGAAGGAAAAGGAAACACACACGAGATAAACCAAATACTAGTTCCAACTCATAAGATCAAAATGAAAAGAGAGACACCACATTAAAAATGAACAGTTTAAATTCTAAATAAACTATAAGTGAGCTCAAAACCACCCTCTTTGAACTTCCAAAACCAAACTTCAAAAATCCTTTTGAAGCATTAGTTAGTGTGGTGGTGACTAATCTTGTAAGTTACTTTCATCTTCTAATTTGAATTGTAGCCTTTGGTTGAGACATTTATTAATTAGAAAGCTCACATCAATTAAACCGATAAAGACATTTATTAATATATAAGTGTGTGCAAACTCCATCTTATGAGCTTGTTTGTAAGGTTGAGCTAAACTTAAAGTTCACTTCTTATTATGGTATCAAAACCATTTAAAGCCTAACCTAACAAAGTTTGTTGTGCTTATATGTTGGAGATCTCACACTGACTAGAGATAAGGACATTTCATAATATATAAGTGGGTGCAAACCTCATCTTATGAACTCGTTTTATAAAGTTGAATTAAGCTTAAAATCTACTTCTTAATATTAAAAAATGATAAAAAAAAAAGAGTAAAAGTTTTGTTTCACAAAAAATTAGACAAGTTAGCTCTCAGGAGTTCCCCAAGGCCAAGACAAGCCTCCAAGCTCTATGAGTACTTATAGAGGTACTTACACATTATCCACCAACAAGGTCCTCGCTTCGACAACAGGACTTGAACTATGTCCTCATGAGATGAGTCTGGTCTTTACTACCAACTAGACCAACTGGTCCAAAAATAGAAAGTTATCACCCTATTCATTCACTTGACATCATCAACAACAACTAAGTCTTACCTGACCACATGGAAGGAAGCTCAGTGCTAGAGGCTTAATGGAACCACCACTTCCTTTTCTTAAGTAAAACTAATTGTCATATCATATCACTTTCATTTGGTATCAATATGATGAACTATTGCATGCACATGAAAGTGCAAGAAAACAAACAAAAAGATGAGAAAACTAAAAAAGTGTGCTACAAATAATTGCATATAGTATTATGCACATGAAAAGGTGATTGTAATTTGCATTCAATTAATGGTTGTCATCATCAAGTTAAAATTCCTTGCATAAGTTGTCTAAATGATGGTCAATATATACCCACCATGCCCTCAGTTCGGGCAGTGCATAAAAGTCTAAATAAATACATTTAGCTTAAAATTTAATTAGCCAGAGTAAGAAGCATGCCTGATATTTAATCTCTGGTGTCAACTGAAATTTAACCTGGTTTATCTGAAAAAGAAGAATAATGGAAAATAACTCGTTTAAAATTATATCCATGCATTAGAAGCCAAAAAAAATCAGAAACTGTTTAAAGATCATAAACATGGATTTAAAATTTACAAACTCTACATAAAAACTCAGTAACAGTAAAGAAGCCTTACCTCACTAGATCGGGGTTGGCTATATATATTAAACTATCTTGTTGAGTTTGTACTAATTGTTATAGATATGACAAAAAGAAAGTTACAGGACTTGCTTGGCTATTAATTTTAATATTCAAAATCCAATTTAGGACCCACATTTCATTACAAATTTTCAAATAATTTTTAAACTCTTAAAAGCCAAAATTAAATGTTTTCTGTTCTCAGTTTTTAGAATTAAGAAAACAATAGGAGATTTTGAAAATGTAAAATAAGAACACATTTGACATGTTTCTTCAACATTTATTTGAAAACAATTTCCTTTTATGAGAGCAAGTCCATAATTGTTAAATTCATCAATGTAAATCTCATAAATAAATCTGAAAATTTAGATCCACCCTCTGCTTCTTATACAAGTTATTCATGAAAGTCAGATACAAAAATGTTGGATGGCAATGACATCCTGCTTTTAGTGACTTACAAGTCCATCACTAGTACATAACTAAGATCTGCTATGTTCTTGTTGCATAAATGCGATTAGTCATTATTCACTCATATGATAAAATAAAAGATGATGAATGTATAACAACATCATTGGGAGTGTGAAGATTGAAGTTTGTATAATACAATCAGTATTAGATTTGGAAAATTCTCATTATTCACTAAAAAGACTTTAACCCATTAGAAGTAACAAACCAAGCATGAAAGATAGTTAATTAAATTCTATCATGAAAAATTCAGCCAACATTTTTTTAAGTGCAGCAAGAAATGAGGGTAATAGACATAACATGGGTTTTGCTCATAAAAAACAGAGCTAACACGTTCTCCCACAAAAGAAATTACTAGATTCAAGTTTTCATAAATTACCAAAACAAATTATTGGTTACTTTTTTTAAAGCTGTTTTCATATGCAAAATTAACTGCATTTGTGAAGTTCAATGCACAATTATCATAGTATTGTTAGACATTTAAAAGCTTCCAAAAGATGAGTTTTTCACACTATAAGAAAGGAGTAAGATTTTTTTATTAACAAAATGCAATTTGGAATTTGAGGTTATTGAGCTGCAATGTTCTCATGATGACATCCAAGTAAGTGTACTCATAAAGACAGAGAACCAATGCAGAGGAGAAGTGGTATCATACCCGTCCATCACTCATAGGCTTTGTGTCAAAGATCAAAGAATTTTTAAAACCAATCCTTTGTTTTAACTTTCTGCTTTCATCTTGATCCAGCAATTTCTGTAGAACATATTTAATATAAAAAGAAGAAATTCATTGAGATGAAGAGAAGAAAGTCACAAGAAAATTGAAGGCTAAGAATAAGATATATTCCATATGAAAACAAAAGTAGAAAAAAGTCAATAGACTGCATGATGCGTTTAAATTTCTATTTGTGAAATCCCTTTTGAAGACCGTATATTCACACTATTTTATTTGCAAAAAATACTTTACACAGTACTTTTCTTTCCTAAAAATTCTTTAAATCATTATAATATCAACCAGAAACCTATCATCAACAACATATGATGGCCTCACTAGAGTTTGAAACTCAATTGATATTTGGAATGTCTTTACCTTCTTAGTAGCCCAAAATTCTGATTCTGTAAGCTTACCACTAGCTACAAGTTCCTTATGAAGTCTCTGCAACTTGCTGAAAAAGTTGAACTTTAACAAAATCAGTAACATTGAAGGAAGTGAGGAATATCTGAAACTAAGATAACTTCTAGACTAGATAAAAAATAATATTGAAAAGTATGAACAGATTGAATTCCTAAGTAATCATACAGCATGGCATTTGAGCAAGAACAACTATAAATGGACAAATTTAAAGTAACAACACAATACCAAAGAGACCATGTCTAAATGGTCTTAGTTGCAAAAGAAATTGAATCGTAATAGAACAAGATCACGGATAAACAATTCTTTCTTTTGAAAAATTATAATTGTCCCACACCCAGCATCCACCATGAGATATTTCAATAACCTCGGGCAATGTTAACAACTTGTGAGACATAATAACCATTAGTGCATAAGTACATATTTATACCTGTAACCCCTCATTCATTTACTCTTAATCACTATTGAGGCATATTTAATCACCATTAGACAGTTCAATAGCCTCATTACATTCTTAACCACTTGTGTAAGACATATTTAACCACTAGTGTCATAAGTACAGATTTATAATCGTGCATTAACTCATTTACTCTTAACCACATGTGAGCAAAATTTACCAATCATTACTATCAGACATTTCAATAACCTCACATCACAATTTACCACTTGTGAGACTTTTAACTATTAGTGCTACAAGTACAAATTTATAATTGCATACAATCACATGTATTTACTACAAACCAAATACCTATCTTCCTGCAATAGCTTTATCCTAAGCGTCATTTCAGCAGAGCTCAGCTGTTCCTCAGAAATAACTTTCGTAGCTTCTCCTTGCACATGCTTGCTAAGGGCAATACCTGATCAAACCGATAAAACATCATTATAGGAAAAGTTATACGAAACAACTGAAAATAAAAAATACAGAATATGGCACAAAGAAAGGGAATAAAAGAAAAATAACAACAATGCAGAACCTCCTAAGCACACCTAAATTCTAGAAGAAAAAAAATGCATAATTTTCTTGTCTGGCATATGTATAGTCAAGGGAAATAAATATTTAATGACATGCATCTGAAATCATATTTTAATTACAATCTTTTACAGGCTTAACATGCTTAATTGATAATAACCAATAAAAATAAACTCTAACTTTGTTAGGTTACTCTGGGACTTAAGCCCATGATGAAACAAGTACACACCATAGCAGGTCTTCATGATAAGCTACATGATGTGAAAACTCAAGAGTAACAAAAGCAAGTTAAAGAAGCCCTGAGGATAAGATTTAGAAATAACAAAACCATGTCTCGGTTCGGTTTGGCAGTAGCCAAAGTAAGTTACTTACCCACCAATTCCCGACAAACATGAAGATCTGCAAAACTGTCTAACTCAAATATGTAACTTCCCTGAAACATCAAATTGTAATATAATAAAAATTCATATAAAAGGAAGAGGCATAAGCATGTCAAGTGTAGTATTACCAAGTGAACCAAAGGCATTGAAAATTCAAATTGAGCAGCAGCATTCAAAAGTAAAAGAAGAAAAATAAATGGAGCCAGCTCAGCAGCATAAATAGCAGAACAAATGTAGACAAGAGCAACAAGATTAAAAGTAACAAAAGAACAACCTGTGCATGGGTAAGGTTAAGCCATGGCGGTTTGCCTGATCCCTCTTTAGTGTGTTTATGACCTAAATATTTTTCCACCAGAGCAAACAAAAACATGACAATCAAAAGTAATGCATATGCGATAACAATGAAAACACTGAGATTGTGAGGTCAATAACTTTCAGAGGTCAATAACTTCCAGAAAATTCAATAAGAGTTCATATCAAACTTCACAACCAGTTTAAGGAAAGAAAATACGAAAACAAAAAGTCAAAAATACTCTTTATAAATCTGAACTCCACATCGAGCTTGTTGTTGGAGGTAGGATCATTAGGCTTGAAAACGAACTTTTCTTGAGTCTGCAGAGAGAGAGAAGGAAATTCCATAAAAATCTCAGCGCGAAAAGGAGATTTCACAAAAATATCGAACAAATTGAGAATGGCAATGCACCAATTTGAGGACGCCGGAGGTGCCAGGGTCTTTGACGGTGGCTTTGTATTTGACACGCTTAACCACTTGCCCCGACGACATCGTTTCAAACTCCGATTGCGCGTACTGTTCAGAAGATTAATCTGCAGCCAAACAAAAAAAATCCAGAATCAGAAGCAGAAACACGGAGTTCGCGAGCGAGTGGTGATTGGAAAATAAGCTATACTCCGCATTGGGTTGATTGAAGAAGACTTCACGAGAATCGGCGATGTAGAGAGGAGAGAGAAGAACGGCGCAGTGTAAAGAGAAGACGATGAATAATAATCACTGTGCTTCTGCTTTTCCTCACTCTTATTTTCACCAAATAGGATCATCGATGATGATGCTTTAAATTAACCCTGTCAAATTAACTTTGGATCCATCATCACTTGTTACAGCGGTTAATTATTTTTATATTATATATAATATAAGGTTGTGTAATTTAATTTCTTTTTAAATTATTTAAAAAATTATTAATCCACAGCTTTTTTGTAGATTTTTTTAAAGCATCGAAAATTTGTTTTGGTTTGTTAAAAGTAAACAAACAAAATCCACTTGTAGTACTAGCACTATGGTTTTGCTATTTTAATACTGAAGGCTTTGCATAGTAAAAACAAAACTTTATGTATTTTTCGAGTTAAACACAATACTATTGTTCAAATAATAATCATATGTCACCATATAAATAGTGGATGAAAAATTACTATATTTTGATAACCTGCATTTATTCATGATCTTGTTTTGAGTTAAAAGGAAAAAAACAATTAAAACAAAAAAAAATGTTTATATTATATTATAATTTAAAAATATTAAAAATGAAATTTTTATAATTGAAAAGAAGAAAAGATGGAAGAACCAGAAATATCCAATGGCTCCGACAGAATGTAAAGCAAAAGTGGTACATAGTACACTACACAGTCCTTTCTGAAACTGAAAAACGAAAATCGGCAATTTTGAAACTTGGATATCTCATGTTGTGTTTTGCGCTGAACAAACACTGAAGTCTCCTTCTTTCTGCTCGTAGCAATGTTGCTGAAGCTGCAGCTATTGTACATCCACACACCTCTCCTCTCAAACGCAAACGCGGTTCTTCTGTTGGAGAAGCCCGAGCAAGTTACCCCCACAAGCAAAAAACAGAGGCTCCCTCTTCATAATGGAACCGGCACGGTTAAGCCAGAGATCAAGTTAAAGAAACGCGGTCCAGTGCAGAATTCGGAAGAGGGTGTTCCCAGAAAGAGCAAACTGGAGAAGTCGCACACCAAGTGTTCGACTAAAAGCGTCTCTTACGGTGGATGCATTCCGGCGATTTTAGAAGCCTTGGATGCGGTCATCGACGTGGATGAGGCTCTTGGGCCGTGGGAAGACAAGCTTAATAACAAGGAGAGGAGCATTATTTTGAAGGAGCAGTTGAGGTGGGATAGAGCTTTGGAGATTTTTGAGTGGTTTAACCAGAAAGGTCACGAATTGAACGTGATTCATTACAACATCATGCTGAAGAGCCTTGGCAGGGCACGCCAGTGGGGACGCGTAGAGAGTTTGTGGAATGAGATGAATGCCAGAGGCATTGCTGCCACCAGTTCCACTTATGGAACTTTGATCGACGTCTACAGCAAAGGAGGGCGCAGAGAGGAGGCGCATTTTTGGCTTGACATGATGTTGGAAAATGGGGTGGAGCCTGATGAGGTCACTATGGTGATTGTTGTTCAGTTATACAAGAAAGCAGGAGAATTTCACAAAGCCGAGGAGTTTTTCAAAAAGTGGTCTTCGGGTAAACCTTTGAGGAGCAAAAGGAAACCTTTGAGAAGCAATGATGAAGTGGTGGATACTCGGGAATTGGATGAGAGGGTGGCGTGTGCTAATGTTTCATTCAGCTCGCATACTTATAATACCTTGATTGATACGTATGGAAAGGCTGGTCAACTTAAAGAGGCATCTGAGACTTTCATGGAGATGCTTAAACGAGGTGTGGCACCAACTACAGTGACGTTCAATACGATGATTCACATTTGTGGAAACCATGGACAATTAGAGGAAGTGAGTTCGCTTGTCCAGAAAATGGAAGAGCTACGATGCTCTCCTAACACAAGAACGTATAATATTCTGATCTCTCTTTATGCTAAGAATAATGATATAGGTATGGCAACGAAGTATTTTGAAACAATGAAGGAGGCCTGCCTCGAGCCTGATCTTGTGAGTTACCGTACTCTCTTGTATGCATATTCGATAAGGAAAATGGTTCATGAAGCAGAAGAGCTTGTAAAAGAGATGGATGAGCGGGGTCTTGAAGTTGACCAATATACCCAGTCTGCGTTGACTAGGATGTACATAGAAGCAGGAATGCTCGACAGGTCCTTGTTATGGTTTCTCAGGTTTCATCTAACTGGAAATATGACATCTGAGTGCTATGCTTCCAACATTGATGCATATGGGGAACATGGGCATACTTTGGAAGCTGAGAAAGTCTTCATTTTGTGCCAAGAACGGAAGAATGTCGGTGTCCTTGAGTACAATGTGATGATTAAAGCTTATGGCGTAGGGAAATGCTATGAGAAGGCATGTCAATTGTTTGATAGTATGGAGAAACATGGTATAGTTGCAGACAGATGCAGCTATACTTGTCTCATACAAATTTTGGTCACTGCTGACCAGCCACATATTGCCAAAACTTATCTGAAAAAAATGCAGGAGGCAGGGCTAGTAAGTGATTGCATCCCATACTGTGCAGTGATTTCTAGCTTTGTAAAATTAGGCCTGTTGGAAATGGCTCATGATTTATACAGGGAAATGATTAAGCATGGTGTGCAGCCTGATGTTATTGTTTATGGCATATTGATCAATGCTTTCTCTGACGTTGGAAGGGTTAAAGAAGCCATCAGTTATGTTGATGAAATGAACAAAGCTGGCTTGCCAGGGAATACAGTTATATATAATTCTCTGATCAAATTGTATGCAAAAGTTGACAACCTGGAAAAGGCAGAAGAAGCATACAAGTTGCTTAAATTATCAGAAGAATCTCCCACTGTATATTCTTCAAACTGTATGATTGATCTTTATGTTAAGCGATCAATGGTTGATCAAGCAAACAAGATATTTGAGACATTAAGGGAAAATGGAGCTGCAAATGAGTTTACGTTTGCGATGATGCTGTGTTTATATAAGAGAATTGAGATGTTTGATGAAGCCATTCAAATTGCAAAGCAGATAAGAAAATTGGGACACTTGACAGATTTAAGTTATAACAATGTGCTTAACCTATATGCTATTGCTGGCAGACCCAGGGAAGCAATGGAGACTTTTAAGGAAATGTTGAGAGGTTCCGTTCCTGTTGATAATTGTAGTTTTAGATCGCTTGGAAATCTTTTGCTGAGATATGGAGTATCAAGGCAGTCTGTTGGCAAATTAGAAGTGTTAGCGAAAAAGGGTGCTTCCAACGGTTTGCAGGCGTGGATGTTAGCACTCTCAAGTGTTCTTGAAGTAGATGATTATGATCATGACTAGATATATCCTCTCTGCAAATTATACCTTGCTTAATCAAGCTTGCAGAGCTCAGTTGATTGCTTGAAGGACACGAGAATTGGACCAGGTTGACAAGTTGCACCCATTCTTTCACCAATTCAAATTTCCTGACTCTGGATGGAGGTATGAAGATCACCTTGTACTTTTGCCAATTACAGACCAAGAAATGCTAAAGCCTGAGACTTCGAACCAATGACAGCCAGAAAGAATCCAAGAAAAAACTATAAACTTGGATGGACCGTGATATAGACTCAAGTGTATATTGTAGAAAAAATAGTGCACTTCATGAAACCCTCGTATAAATTCTATGTAAGTATATTCCCTTTTCAGTGATAGGGAAGGCAGTATGCTCAGTTTGTTTTATTTGACTTCTTCTATTCACTTCATGAAAAATCACGTTCTTCTTTTTGAAAGTGTTCGTCCCTTGCATTGTTTGAATTGTTGCAATAGAGACGGAGAGTTCTTTTGATCGTTATTGTATAAATTTCTTGTATATCAAGTAAATAAAATATTTCTTAGTAGAATATTAATTTTGAAGCACTTCAACCTCCGACGTAAATTGTAATTAGCAGTTATTTGTTTTAATATTGGAAACAACATTTCTTTAAGAAAATATGATAAAATAAAAAAATCTTTGGATTGAAAAATAAGACTATTACCACTTGTTCTGATAAATCTAAACGACATAATATTAGATAAATGACGCACTATTTAAAACCATTTTAAAAGCATCTTTAGAAAAGCTAATCTTGCGAAAAAGTTAGAAAGTTGTCTCGGTTGAGAAATGTCAACTACAATTAAAGGTTTGCAATGTTAGAAAAATAAACTACTGCAATTATTACGGGTCACCTTTCAATTGAAAATTTCAGAGTGGAAAAATGTTCAATCATAATTCGGAATCTGAAAAATGTTTCAGATGTTCCTCAATTTCACTGCAACAATAATCATAAATTTCTCTCCCTACATTTTTTATCTCTACCTATGATTACATGGATGCCTTCTGTGTCAATAAAAAAGCAAAAATAGTTATACACCCCTCCACTCCAAATCCAACGAAAAAGAGCTGGTGAAAATAGGCCCCTTAATAATCCATGCCACCCATGCCACCACCCATGGCAGGAACATCTTTATCGTCCTTTGGGAGTTCAGACACAACAGCTTCAGTTGTCGTCATCAAAGATGACACACTGCAAAAGAATAGAGATAAGCATTAAGCAAAGCATGGCATAAAACAAAACAAATATATCATCAATAACTACGGCAAGTTTCCTGACATCCTACCTGGCTGCATCAACCAAGGCGGTCCTAATCACCTTCAATGGATCAATGATTCCAGCTTTAACCATATCAACATATTCACCTAATTATGAAGCAGGAAAAAAAATCACAGAAGAATCAATAATAATAAAGGGCCACGCATCTTTAGACAAATACGTACTGTCATCAAAATACAAACAAAGAATCCATACCTTTAGCTGCATCATACCCAAGATCAGGATTATTCTGTTCCAATAGCTTGCCAACAACAACAGCACCTTCCACTCCTGCATTTGAAGCAATGGTGTGCACAGAAGCCTGCATTGTTTGATAGAACAGGTGGTTAAAAGAGTTCGTTAAACCATGCTACATCGTAAAAATATTGCCAGATCCGGCAAGAAATGTATAATAAGGGAGTTGAAAGATCTGTTGAGTGAAGCCCTACTAAAACAAAATGCACTAACCTATCTTTTGAATAATCTACGAAATGAAAAAGTCAGCAAAAGAAAAGCACTAACCTTCAAAGCATTTTGGATAATCTGGACACCTATCTTTTGACCAAAGTTGGCAGTGTGAAGCTTATCCAACTCTTTCGATGCATAAAGAAGAGCGACACCACCACCTGTGCAAAGCATAATATATCAATTTGATTGAACATTGAACACTAAGCATACAACTAGTAGTGCTAATAATCTACCTGGTACTATTCCTTCCTCTACAGCTGCCTTGGTTGCATTTAAGGCGTCTGTCACTCTATCCTTCTTCTCTCCAACTTCAGCCTCACTGGCTCCTCCAATCTGCGAAAATTTCATTCGAAATGTCAATTTTTTCATGACAAAAACATTAGGATAAAGGTAAAATCCTAACAGCAACCAAGGTGAACTTATACCTTAAGCACTGCAACGCCCCCAGAAAGCTTGGCTAATCTTTCTTGTAACTTTTCCTTTTCAAAATCTGAAGTGTAATTTTAAATTGCTGATCTAATCTTTTTTAAAAAATTTTTAAAAAAAAAAAAAAAAAACATCAACAATCTGATCATCACTACATGGAAACAGATTACAGCAACAACGGTAGAATCAAATCTAACAGAAGATTCAAACAAACCTGCTCACATCTTTCTTCAATTGCTTTCTTATCACCAGCTCCATCAAGGATAACAGTGTCGTCTTTAGAAATTGTTAACTATAAAACATTGAGAAACTTATTTAGTAGTCTAAATCTTTTAACCTCGTACACATTATGAAACTAAAACTACATAAAAAACAATGAAAATTTATGTTTAACTTAAACACGATCAGTTCCTCCCAGAGGGAAAGTCATTATTTATCCTCAAGCAAAACCAAATGAACATTAGAAATGAAAACATACCAACGCTCTATCATGCATTCACATGCTATAAGCCTATAACAAATTAAGCAAGAAGGTTACCTTTTTGCAAGAGCCAAACATTTCCAGATCCACTTTTTCAAGGTTCAGGCCAAGCTCTTCAGTGATAAGCTAGAAGAATAGAGAAAATATATCGTTCACAGTTCTGTTAGATGGAATTTAAGAAATAACTCGACAGACAAAAAACTTACTTGACCTCCTGTAAGAACAGCAAGATCCTGGAGACCAGACTTCCGATTTTCACCAAAACCAGGAGCTTTGATTGCACATACCTAAACCAATTTGCAGCACATATCAGATTAAATAAGCAAAATCAATAATCCAAAATCAAATGCACGTAAGAACTGAAAGGTGAGACTCCATATAGGCAAGACAAACCTTGATTCCAGCACGAAGTTTATTTAGAATAAGAGTTGCAAGGGCATCACTTTCCACATCCTCAGCAACAATCAACAAAGGTCTTTGTCTCTGGAGACAAAGAAGTGTCAGCCAATACCCATATTTAGAAATCAATGCAACATGAAGGAATTGACATTGCTCACCTTCAAAGCTAACTCTAATACTTTAACAATGGCATTTATGCTTGAGATTTTTTTTTCATGGATTATAATGAGAGGATCCTCTAGTTCCTGATGGCACAAAGACATCAAATGGTTACATATAATATTTAAAAAGTATAAAAAAGATTCATGACCATGACCAAGGACCAACGTAAATTACAGAAAAGTAATGTTCAGAAAGATTTATAATGCTGTGTGAAGTAGATGTGTAAAGCGAAAACATACACATTTCTGATTCTTCTGGTTTGTTATGAAATATGGAGAAATGTATCCCCTGTCGAGCTTCATTCCTTCAACAACTTCCAATTCGTTATATAATGTTTTTCCATCCTGAGAAAGTTTATAAAAGTTAGTCCCTAGCATATTAAGGAAAATGCATTGCATATTAATCAAACCATGGACCCCTTTGAAAGAGGCAAGGATAAAAAGAAACAGATAAGGCATAATAAAGAAAAGATGGGATGGAATTAAAAATCATAGGGGGGAACATCTACTTAAACTTTCCTCTGGGCCAAGAAAAAAAAAACCCAAATAAAATTATTTCAAAAAAGACGCATATAATGACTTACTGAGATAGTGATTACACCCTCTTTGCCAACCTTCTCCATAGCTTTTGCAATTAACTCGCCAATTTCCCTCTCCCCATTGGCAGATATTGTCCCAACCTATCACCACCACAAATAAATTGTAAAGTTCGATTAATACTCGTGATTCAAAATCATTCTTGTTGTTTCCAATATCCTGCAATATGCACTAGAGGCTCTAACAAAAAAAAAGGAAGATACACAAACCTGTGCAATTTCTTCAGAAGTGTTAATCATTCGTGCTCTGCTTTTCAGATTTGTCACCACAGAATCAACAGCCATATTTATACCTCGTCTCAGGTCCATAGTATTCATTCCAGCTGCAACTGATTTACACCCTTCCGTAAATATAGCCCGAGTAAGAATTGTAGCACATGTGGTTCCTGCCAAATTGCTCCCTCATTATTAGCATTTACTTACTAAGAAAGCAGCCAGTGCAGAAGTTTAAACCATAGAGTATAATCTTGTATGTTTATAACAACTCACCATCACCAGCCACATCATTGGTAGCATTTGCAACCTGCTTTACAAGACTAGCACCAATATTCTTAACCTTGTCCTTGAATTCAATACTCTTAGCAACAGTTACTCCATCTTTCGTCACTTTGGGTGCACCAAAACTCTGCTCAATCACCACATTACGCCCCTAAAAGAAAAAAGTTTGACATAAACACCAATTATCAACACCAACCAAAGAGATCAAATCAGGATTAATGTCTTTCATTCCTAGATCCAAAAGACATGCTCGCCCTTTAGAAAAACAAATAAATATACGATTGAATAAAAACACGGGATGGGCAATCGTACACTTAGTATATCGTTCCATTTATAATCATTTCCTCTCATTCTACAACTTTTACTCAAGAAGCAGACATAACAGAAAATAAAGATCCCTTACCTTAGGGCCCATGGTTACTTTGACAGCATCAGCAAGCTCTTCAACACCCTTAAGCATCAAAGCCCGGGCCTCCACGCCAAACTTAATGTCTTTGGCAGCATAATTCCTGCTCCAACTCACCCTACTTCCAATCTATGGAAATGCAAAACCCAATCCTCAGCATCATCATCATAATAAAAAATATGACAATAATAATAATAAAGAACAGATATTACAGGTAAAGGGATCATTAATCTCGAAACAATTTTAACAAAAAAATGCCATGTAATAGTGCTTTACCTGTTGGGTGCCGCTCCTAGAAATTCTGCAGTGATAAGAACAAAATTTAACAGTCAGAAGCATTGAAGAGAACGAGATGTTAACACAATGCACCACAAATTGGCAATCAACATTACTGGATCTATCTCAGATACGCCACCCAGAACCCAAAAAAAGTTAGAATTTTGATCCATTCAGACATTTTCCTCAGGGGCCCAGAAGAGCAATGGCAGACAATAGAAAAAAAAACACAAAAAAGGAGGTGAAGTAGAAGAAAAAATTCAAAAGGCAGAAGAGGGCAGTGCCATTAGAGAAGACTTACCTAGCTTTGGAAGCAAGGGAGGTTGCAAAGCGGTACATGATGCGAGCAACTGAGAAAGCACTGAAGAAGTTGCAGAGACTAATGCAGAAGGGAAATGCTTCACGCTTCTTTTCAAGGGAAGGAGGGAAGGCTCTAGAAGAAGCAGTTTCTAGGGTTTAGGGTTTTATGTTCCAGAAGTTCTTGTGTTTTGCTTTTGTTTATATTTTTCATTTCTTTTCTAAGATAATTTTAAGGTTTTCTACAGTGAATTCTCTGTATATTATTTTATAATTTTTACATTTCAGCAACTAAATTATTTCTTAATTATGTACTATGTTAAATTTAAAATTTATTTCAATGACGATAAAAAAACATAAAACGTATGTAAAATTAAAAATTAGACCAAAATTGTAGATTTTCTAACTTGTAAAAACTAAAATGACAAAAAAGAAAGAAAGATGAGGTTCAAAGAAAACTAAGATTACAATTTAATTAATTAACTAAATTAATAACTAAGATATAGGGTATTTGGATATAGTTTTTTGTAAGATTACTTACTCAATATTTGTCATATACTTAATTTATGAAAAATATGACAACGTTCATCTAGTGGTTGTCTTTACAGATGCCACATGTATGCTCCTTTTCTTTCTTTTTTTGAAAAACATTACACAGTGAACAATAAACAGACAGTAAATAGAGGTGTAGAAAACTTATGAAAAGCACTCTTTTAAGTTACAGAGTAAACAAACATGTGCTCAAAATTTGAAGTTTGGAAGGATGAAGCCAAATCTTCAGTATTAATATATGGGAATTTTCCAGTTTCATACCACATAGACAACTTATGTGTGAATTTTAGTTTTAGTTTATTTTAGTATTTTTTATTTTTTATACTGTTTTACATTTGATTGTGTTTACATAACTGGAATATGTAAAATTGATTTCTGCACTTTCCTAAATGGTTCTAAACCACACCTTCGTCGGATTATGGAACCTCTCCGATCGACGGGAGCTTAAGTATTCGAAGTACGAGTGGAGATGTGCACCGATCCGAGGTTGTTCTACGAGAACCTCACAAAGAGTTCGGTGGAAGAGATCGGATTGAATATGCAACTTGGGATAACAGATACTAACAATGTCGACGTAAATTATTTGGAATTACTTCCTGCACCCAATTAATTGCCTCCTGCAATCGATGAATTTTTTAAAATTTCATTATGTCCTTGTTATCTTTATTTTAAAAAATCGGTATAGGTTGCAGAGAAACTTGCTTTTCTTCTTTGGTGGTGGTTCAAGCTGCAGAGGAGGTGATTTTAGTGTGGGGGTGGACGGGTCGTTTGCACTGTAAGGTTCGTCGGTTGACATTATTGTGAGGTAAGAAGACATTTAACTTGATTTTTCACATTTTGTTCGAGCTGAGGTGGTCATGGATATTGATATCCAGAAGCCTAGTTTTAACCTTACAGATGCAAGCGTCTGAAAGTCATTGTTAAACACTCTGCATATAAACATCCATAAGTAATTAACATTTGCATTTGAAGCTTCACGCCTATGTCCGTAGTAGAGAAATGCATTATGGATATTATTATTCGGAATTGGATTTTGTATTCTGGATGTACATATCCGGAATTGGGTTTTGAACTCCGGATGTACATATCCAGAATAGTTAACTGTATTCTGGATGTGGGCATACGAAAGTATATTTTTTGACTTATGGATTTCTATATCCGGAAGCTAAGTGATCTTTTTTTTCAGCATTCTCAATGGATACAACGAACTCATACATGGGAATTTCAGGGGAGATTGATGTGTGGGATGGAATAGACGATGTTGATATGGAGCAGTCAATAACTTACAATACGTTAGATAATGAACATAGGGCACATAAATGTAGTGAGGTATTTACTACAAATTAGGTAAGGTAAATGTTAGGGTTTTGAATGTTATTGTTTATGAATGATTTTAAAATTTGGCATATTTTATTGTAGGTATTTCGTGATCGAGATGAGTTGTTAGAATGGGCGAGAAGTGTTGGCTATAGTTATGAGTTTGTTATTGGTATATTAAGGTAGGATACATGGACGGGGCAACGAGGAAGGATGACATATGTATTATTAGGTTGTGAGAGAGGAGGTAAATACAGACAGTATAAAAAAGACGTAGATATAAGTCGAACGGGAAGTAGGAAGTGCGAGTGTCCTTTCAGATTGCGAGGCAAACCACTCAAAGGTGGTCAAGGGTGGATGATTGAATTAATTTGTGGTTCTCACAATCATGATTTGACAGAGATAATGGTGGGTCATCCGTATGCTGGAAGTTTAATGCTTTGTTTGGATTAGAGGGTGTGGAGGAGTGGAAAGTTGAGGGTGTGGGGGAGTGGAAGTGTGAAGATTTGTGAAGAAAGTTGAGGGTGTTTGAATTGAGGTAGGTTAGAGTGGATGTGTGAGGAAAGTTTATTGAAATATGTGAGTAATGTGATGATTGTAAGGATATTTTGAATTATTTTTAATTGTGAAAATTGTAAGATTACAAATTTACCTTCTATATAAAAAAAAGAAATAAATGATAATTAATTTTGTACACATTATATTTAATTAAAAGAAATTCAAGTTTTAATTATAAATAAATAAATAAATAATTTAAAATTCAAAGAAATTAATTAATAATTTTTTATATTTAAATATATTTTTATTATTTTCCATTTTATTAATTTAAATTAATTTTTTTAATTAAGTTAATTTATTTAGATAATTTTAATATTATTTATGTTTCTTG